>Ga0207970_100117_pt1 | contig 24783 bp, 19 predicted proteins | sample LakWasMet50_LOW8_2_FD_183886 | JGI IMG/M metagenome (GOLD analysis project Ga0207970, IMG submission 183886) | Freshwater sediment methanotrophic microbial communities from Lake Washington under simulated oxygen tension - Sediment Metagenome... | ecosystem: Environmental > Aquatic > Freshwater >... | reverse complement strand
AACGATGACGACGAACTGGATAGCCTGCAGGAGGAGTTAATCGACCGCTTTGGTTTATTGCCAGAGCAAGGTGAGGCGCTAATCGCTTGCCATCGACTACGGATTGCCGCCAAGGCCATTGGCATTATTAAAATTGATGCCAGCGCCGATGCGATTCAATTGCAGTTCAACCCAAAGGCCGACATTGACCCATTAAAACTCATTAACCTGTTGCAGCGCGATAGAAGATGCCGCATGAATGGGCCGGATAAGCTAAGAGTCAGTGTAGGACTGGAAGCAATCAATCTGCGTGCGGATTTTGTGAAATCACTATTAAAAGAGTTTATGTAGATAAACTCAGACAATAAAATAAAAGGCCAACCTTACGGTTGGCCTTTTATTATCAACAACTTACTCCAAAAAATCAGATTTTAATAACTTCTAGTAAGAATCCACTTCACTATAATTTTAACATCTTCATCTTTTACTTTAGGGCTGTTAGCCGGCATAGGCATTTTTCCCCATACACCGCCACCGCCTGCTTTCACTTTTTCTACCAGACGTGCCTCTGCAGTTTTATCGTCTTTATACTTCTGGGCAATATCCTTATAAGCCGGCCCAAGAACCGCTGCGTTAATACCATGACACATTAAACATCCGCTCTTTTGTGCCAGTGCTTCTGCGGAGTCAGCTGCATTTACTGCACTAAAAACAAACATCAAAGCACTGAATAAGCATGCTTTTTTAAAAAGTGTATTCATATATTCTTTCCTTTTTAAAATGTTACGTAAAATTACAGGCTGAACACATTCATCGCACCGCCGCCTGGGGCCGCATTGTACTTAACCAGCTCTTTATAGCCGCCAGCTGCACCTAAACCATCGGTCTCGTTAGTTAAACCAAGATTCATCGCAACACCAGCCCAGCCGCCAATACCGGAAAGCACACCAACATATTGCTTACCTTTATGGCCATAAGTAATAGCATTACCAACGACACCTGAACCTACCTGGAATTTCCAAAGTTCTTTACCTGTATTGGCATCCACAGCTTTCATCCAACGATCCAATGTGCCGTAAAACACCAGGTTAGATGAAGTTACCAGCGCACCGCCCCAAGCAGAAAATTTCTCTTTGTTATACCAGGCTTGTTTGCCTTTTAAGCCATCCCAAGCCATAAAGCCACCCATCACGCCGTCAGGACCAGCAAACATCGTGAGTGTAGAACCAACCCATGGCTGACCAGCAATATATTTAGATTCAACCGGCTCATAAGTCATACATACATGGTTCATAGGCACATAGAACAGCCCTGTTTTGGGTGAGAATGCAGCAGGCTGCTCATCTTTCACACCCAGCGCTGAAGGACAGATACCTTGTGCGTTATAGTCCTGATGTGTTGAATAAGCCGCATCTTTAATTGGAGTACCGGTTTTAAGGTCAATACTCTTTGCCCAGTTAACGAACGGCTGCATTTTTTCCGCAACCATTAATGAACCGTTAGCTCGGTCAAACGTGTAGGCAAAGCCGTTACGATCAAAGTGAGTCGCCAGTTTTTTACCTTTAGCATCCCACAGAATGGTCTCATTCATGCCGTCATAATCCCACTCGTCATGAGGTGTCATTTGATAACCCCACTTCGCAATGCCGCTGTCTATATCACGAGCAAAGATTGTCATGGACCACTTGTTGTCACCAGGGCGCACGTCAGGGTTCCATACACCAGGGTTGCCTGTACCGTAATACATCAGGTTCAATTTCGGGTCATAAGAATACCAACCCCAGGTTGCACCTCCGCCATTTTGGTAACCATCTTTTCTGGCTTGCGGTTTAAGCCAGGTTTTAATGCCAAGATCAGTTTCAGGGAATTTTAATTTGTCTTTAGGCAACGCATTAAATGAACCGCCAACCTTGTTGCCACCATTCACATCTTCATACAGGGAAAGCGCGCTGTAATGCGGGTTATCTTTATTAAAGTCTGCGCCAATCAAAACATCTTTGTCTGAACCCGTGCTGTACGCACGCCAAATCAAAGCACCATCTTTGATATTGTAGGCTGTAATATGACAGCGTACGCCATACTCGCCACCTGAACAGCCGGTGATTACTTTGTCTTTAATCACATGTGGCGCATTGGTATTTGACTCACCAACTCTGGTGTCAGTAACTTGAACATCCCAAATTTTCTTACCGGTTTTTGCATCCAGCGCCACCAACTTACCATCATTCTGCTGCAAAAAAATCTTGCCATCGCCATAACCTAAACCGCGGTTTACATTATCACAGCACAATAAGGCCTGAATAGATGGATCCTGTTTAGGAAAATATGACCATAATATTTTCTGGTTATCATTAAGATCCAGTGCATAGATATTATTTGGAAAAGCGGTATGCACATACATAATGTCATTAATCACCAGCGGAGCACCTTCATGGCCGCGATTAACACCGGTGGCAAATGTCCATGCCAACTTCAAATTCTTTACATTTCCTTTGTTGATCTGATTCAGTTTGCTATAACCGGTATTGCTGTAATCTTTACGCGGATGAGCCCATTGATTGTCATCCTGCATCAGTTTTGATAATTCATCTGCGGCAAAAGCAGTTGTGCTTAATGCGGTAAGCAAGCCAGCACTCAATACCAGACCTACACCAAATTTGCGTTTAAATTTATGATTCATTCTGCATCCCCAAAATATAAAATCTGTTAAATTAATGTATTACTAATCTCATCCGTTAAAACGAACTTGGTAACGATGCTAGTATTGCAATTGATATGCCAGCGCTATAATTTCTTGCTATACAAATTAAAATTCACTGATAAAATACTTTAAAATCAATTGATTGTTTTTTCAGTTAGCTCCTACCAGTCACTGACGCCGTTTGGGTAACATTTAAAATTGACGTTACAAACTGTGTCAGAACTGAACAGTTGTAACGTGACAGTTGTTCATTTAATTTAAGGGTTCAAGCCAATCCCATGAGTTCTTCTTCAGTAGACAGCACTCCATCAATACTGCAAGCCAGAAATGAGTTTCTGACTAACGGGCATGTGCAAGAAGGCACCATCACAGAGGCTATTGAACGCTCGTGGCGGCGCTGCCTTTCCAGCGGCGTAGATACGCACTCCCCATCAAATATCGAGGTTATAACCACGCAGGAGTTGGCACGTAAGCGTGAACAGCACCACCAGCTACTGACTCTCGCGCAGCCTGAAATGGAAACACTGTGCGAACAGATTGCGCATACCCGCAATGTGGTGATACTGACTGATAATGAAGGGTTAATCCTTCACAGCCTGGGCGGGCAACACCTGCTCAGGGAAGAACAGCGCATGGCTTTATCAGCCGGCACCTCCTGGAACGAGAATCAGCGCGGAACTAACGCTATTGGTACTGCAATCATTGAGCAATCGGCATTGACTGTGCAAGGTGCAGAACACTTCATGTCGTACCATCACGCGCTCAACTGCTCGGCGGTACCAATTTTTGGTGCAGAAAATCAATTAATCGCCACGCTTGATGTATCGAATGACTACAACGTATCGCAGCAGCACACACTGGCATTGGTAAAGATGTCGGCCCAGATGATTGAAAACCGGCTTTTTCTGGCCAGCTATCAAAGTGATGTTATTTTGCACTTTCATGCTCGCCCTGAGTTTATCGGCACTTTATGGGAAGGTGTCGCCATGTTCACGGATCATGGCAAATTGGTAGCCACCAACCGCAGCGGGCAATTTCAGCTTGGGCTAAGCACCCAAGCTGAAACTCCCAATAGCACTCTTGGCGAAGCCCAGCTTAATTTCAGCCAGCTATTTGATATATCGATTGAGAATTTGTTAAGGCAGGTAGGCAGTGCAGATAAATTAGTGCTTCCATTAAGGTTAAATAATGGTGCGAGGCTTTATGTGCAAGTAGAGTTGCTACATAAAAAAATACAGACTGCTAAAGCGGTTCCGATTGCAAAAAGAACCAGCGCAGCAAATCTGGATTTGCTTAACAGCGGGGACGCAAAAATCGAGCGCGCTATTGCACAGATCAAGCAAGTACTGTCCCGTGACATCCCCATACTCATTCAGGGCGAAACCGGCGTAGGCAAAGAGCTATTTGCGCGTGCGATTCACGAAGCCAGCGCGCAACATAAAGGCCCATGGGTGGCTGTTAATTGTGCTGCACTGCCAGAAGGATTGATTGAAGCTGAACTATTTGGCTACGAAGAAGGCGCATTTACTGGTGCTAAACGCAAAGGCAGCCCGGGTAAGATTGAACAAGCCGATGGCGGCACCCTGTTTCTGGATGAGATTGGCGACATGCCGCTTTCGCTGCAAGCCAGACTGCTGCGCGTGCTGCAGGAACGTACCGTAACGCCTCTAGGCAGCAGCAAATCCATCCCTGTTAACTTTTCACTCATCAGTGCGACCAACCTCAAACTTAAAGAGAAAGTTGAAAGCGGCGAATTCCGCAGCGATCTTTATTATCGCCTGAACGGCCTGAGCGTAGCCTTGCCTCCACTGCGGCAGCGTGCAGATTTGGCTGCGCTTATCAATATAATTTTGCAGATTGAGCATGCCAATAATGTAGAAATCACACCCGAAGTAATGGCTATATTTGAACAACACCCATGGCCGGGTAATATACGTCAACTACACAATGTTCTAAGAACAGCGCTGGCACTTGCGGATGGTGAATCAATTAGCGAACTGCATCTTACTCATGATTTTATCGATGAAATCAACGCTACAAATCAAACCGAAACAAAATCAGCAACACCGGCATTAAATGCGCAGAATCTGGATGACGTCACGTCAAAGGCGATTTTGAAAGCAATGCAGGATCATTCAGGCAACGTTTCTGCGGCCGCGCGTCAGTTGAATATCAGCCGCAATACGCTATATCGAAAATTGAAAGCACTGGGGTTAAATTAACCGCTGATAACGCACATCAAGGTTATCCAAAGCTTAAGAATAGCACCGCGTCCTAACGGCGATAACGATACGGATGAATATAATAAGGGCTGGTATATGGGTAGTTCCAGTTATACTGCTGCCCCATAATGGTCTGTTCATACTCGCGCTGTACGCAATCGCGCCATGTGTCCGTATCCTTTGTAAACCCCAGTTTTTCACAAGCTGGCCCATATACCCGAATTTTATAGTCCATGAGTTCAGTCGCCCTTTTCTGCTCGGCAGCAGGGTTTGATACACAGCCGGTAATTATTAGTAACAGGCTAAATAAGAAGATTGCACGCATTTTCATATTATTCGCTACGAAATATATTGATTAACCGTATGATTGAAACTGCCGGCTTAAAGTTCAGTGCCAAGTCGTGATTATTGCAATTGCACCAACTTACCGATGTGCATAAAGAACACCGCGCACTTAAGTTGCAAGCCTTCTTGCGCAAACAGCGCCGAATAAGTGACTAATTGTTTAGAGTGACTGGCTGCTGCCAGCTGCAACACTTGCACTGTTGCATCAACTGGCAAAGTTGTAGTTTTATAATCAATAATCCAGCGGATACCATCTTCAACAAAGGTACGATCCACAATGTGATTGTTAACCTCGGCACCCGATAGCTGCGTTAAAGCCAACTCAACAGCTGCACTATCTCTGACTTTAAGCACCCACTGCCCATCGACGCTATTTAGAGTGGTTATCAACAAACGCTCAACCTGTGCCGCAGACTCCGATGCCAGACCTTCTGCATACCCCCGCTGGCGCAGCCAATGCCACATTGCCGGTTTCAGGGAGGCAACACGTGAGGCAGGCCAGGCATCTACACCCTGCTGAGCAATAATTTCCATATAGCGGTGCGCCAGCGTGCCGATATCGGCCTCTATACTTTGATGAGTACTGTCCGGCTTGGTATTAGGCTTATTGCTGACAATTGCCTGCGTATCAGTTTGCAAAATCGCAGGCATTACCGACTGCTTTAATCTCACCAGTTTAGGCGTGAAGTTGGCAATATCAGCCTCAGCCTCCGTAGCACTGTCAGGCTGGCCAGCAGCCTCGAATTCAGATTCAACTGTAGCCCACAGCAGATCCATATAAGTATTCTTGGTTGGATTGATTTCACCTTTTGCATTCTGGCTGGCAATACCCACCAGATGCAGTTTGCGCTCTACCCGTGTTGCCGCCACATACAGCACACGTGCCGATTCATTGGCATCGCGCTCTTTTTCGCGGGCTTCCAGATAGTCATACGGACTAACCTTATCTTTATCACGCGCCCCTTTGGGAATATACGGTGCCGCCAGCAGTTCCTGCTGATTACCTACTGCGACCTCCTCCCATAACACCAGCGGTTTATCCCCATTATTACCGCCGGTCGCAGTACCTAAGCCGGGCAGAATAACCGTATCAAACTCCAGCCCTTTGGACTTGTGTATGGTCATCATCTGCACATTCTCGCCCTGTGCCTGAGGTGCGGCAAACAGTTTGGTGATTTCGGTTTCCATGCGCTCCGGTGAAAACTGATTGCTGCGATCCAGCGCATCCAAACAGGTAAAAAACGCCTGCACATCCACCACATCACCCTGCTCCCATAAGCAGGAAGTACCATTCAGCATCAGCCACACACCGCGAATCCAGCGGCTAACACCCATGCGACCCTGACTGGCAAATGCTTCGTTCAGTATCTCGCGTACATGCAATAATCTTGCCTGCCCATCTGCTGATAAATTGTGAATAAACTCATCATTCTGCATCAATGACCAGATGGTGCTGTAATGGTCATGCCCGGCCAGCGCATGCATATCATGCAAATTCAAGCCACACCATGGCGCACGCAATATAGCCAGCCAATGCACTCGGTCTGCGCGATGATGCAAGGCATGCGTGAGCGAGAGCAAATCCTGCACTACCTGCCTACCCTCCAGTGCCTCAATCTCTACCGCCTGAAACGCTATGTCTCTATGTTCGCGGCGTAGCTTGCTCACTAACTGTGCAAGGTGTTTTTTAGAGCGCACCAGCACTGCGATTCTTACATCAGGTTTGGCAAGTTGCTCGGTCTGGATAACACGTATCACAGCCTCCGCCTCGCGCTGCTGTGCCTGTTCCGAGGCCTCGTCTGCCTGCTTGATGACCGGATGCACTTCCACACCGGCATGCGCGACATCTTGTTTAGTCGCAATAAACGGCCGGTAATGTATGGCGCCCTGCACTACTTCATCATACACAGGAAAGATAGGCGCAAACGTACGGTTGATCCAATCTACAATCGCCGGCGTAGACCGGTTATTGCGGTACAGCTGCAAGCGTTCCAGCCGGATGTCACCGATACCATGCTGCGCTGCATCAATAAATAGTCCAACATTGGCTTTGCGGAAACGGTAGATGGATTGCATAGGGTCGCCAACCGTAAATAAAGTTCGACCATCATCTGCCTGCCAGCCTAACGTCAGTTGCTCCAGTAATTTGATCTGGCTGGGGCTGGTATCCTGAAACTCATCCACCAGCAAATGCCTGATCTGGTAATCCAGCTTTAGCGCCAGATCAGTCGGCTCGCCAAAATCATCACTAAGCGCACGCGTCGCGCGGTGCGCAATCTCCACAAAGTCCACTTCACCGGCACGCTGGAATGCCAGCCATAACTGGGCAACAGCCAGTTTAAGTAACTGGGAAAGTATGGTGATAATCTGCCAGCCAGAATCATCATTACTTAAAGACGGCAAAGAGCGTACTCGGTGCAGCACATCTAAATCAGCTACTGCCGCAATAATCTCAGCCAGAGTGGATTTCTGCGCACGGCCCTCATCGGTGGCAGGAAAGCCGAATTTCACATTAAGGCCGCCTTCCTTGCGCGGTTCACCTGCAGCAGTAAGCATAAGATCAGCCAAAGCACACCACATTGGCAACGCTTCGTGTTCTTGTGGGACTGGTCTTTCCCAATTCGCCAAAAGTGCTATCGGACTATCAATTGCCAGATTGGATGCAGCAAAGCGTGCTACCGGCATCAGCAGGTGCTGCAAGGCAAACGGCAAAGCCTGTGTTGCGGCTTCCAACTCAAGCTCGATTAAATAACGCAAAGTCTGCTGCAAAGCCTCTGCATCCACTTCATACTGCGCGTGATGCAGCCACTGGTCACGCTTCTCAAGCATTTTTATCAGCAGGCTTTTAAGCTGATTAGCATCATTATCTACATAACGTAATGCAGCCTTTAATACCTCTTTATGCTCGCCATCTTCCAGTAAAGCCAATGTTTGCTCAGCTGCCTGCGCGTATAAGGCACCCGCATCCACCGCCACACGCGGCTGTGATCCAAACCTGCTCATCAGCGGCATCTGCCGCGCCAGATGCGCACATAGGCTATCAATAGTAAAGATGCGCAAGCGGGATGGATTTTCAATCAGCTGCCAGTTTTGCAGCTGTCCGCGTTCCAGAGCTTTCAAGCTCAAGTCATACGTAATCTGTTTATGCGGCTGCTCAGGTTTATCCTGATTGGCAGCTTTCATCAGGCTATCCAGAATACGCAAACGCATCTCGGCAGCCGCCTTGTTGGTGAAGGTAATCGCGATTATTTCTTCCGGCTCGTTCACGGTTTGCAGCAGTTTGAGGTAACGCTGTGTGAGCAACTCGGTTTTACCGGCACCAGCCGGCGCCTCAACAATAAATGAAGTGAGTTCCAGTGCGCGTTCACGGCTCAGTGCATCCGCTTCGAGGTTAAAGCTGTTCTCGGCACTCACTGCTCTGCCTCCTGAAACTGTTCAAACTGCAATTTACGCTCGGGCAGGCGCAGCAAAGGCTTCACTTCGCAATACATCAGCTCGCTCTCGTCACTAAAGTGCACTGCCGCTTCGCCTTCACGCAGTTCCAGTGCAATGGATTCAATCGCGGATTTCCAGTGTTTTAGCAGCTGCGGCCAGTCGGTAAAGTTCTGCGTAAATGCAGGTTTGCGTTTGTTAGCTTCGGCTTCAAAATTCTCAACAGATACGCCTGCAAAGGTATGTTCAGCCGTTTTTACCATGCCAAAATGTATACCGGCAACCTGCGCAGTTTCATCCGCATAAAAAGTAGCATATATCGGCAGCTGTGGTTCGATAATGCGATCTTCGCCCCAGCTTTTTATTTTCGGCATTTGTCCGGTTTTATAGTCAATAAATTCCAGCCCGCCATTATCAAGCTGATGCACCCGGTCGATTTTTAACGTAACTTCAATACCGCAAATGTGTACTTTCTTGCCCACTTCACAATCAACAATTCTAAACGCCACTCCACGCGCCTTTTCATACGCCAGCCAATCGCCAACCAATTTTATTAGCCGTTCGGATTCCAGCTCGAGCACAGTAGCGGATGCCACACTGCTCTCGGCAGCAAATGCCTGCAGGGTATTACGCACAGCTTTAGTTAAGGCGGCCATAAAAGTATCCGCACTCATGTCACGCAAATCGGCAAAGTGGCGTTTACGCCAGAACTGCTCCAGCACACCATGCACCAATGAACCGCGCTCCATATTATCCAAACCGGACGTGGGTGTTTTAAGCGCTTTCGCTCCCAGTCTATATTGGTAGAATGCCCAAGCTGGGCAAGCCGCCTGCGCTTTTAACAGGCCGGTTCCGCCGGAAACATGCTCACCTTCTTTTACTAGCGGAGCAAGGTGGTCATCCACATATTCCAGTGCATCATGGCCGCCATGACTTAACTGTTCGGCCAGCGTTTTGGCCAAAGTCAACTCAGCATCCAAAACGGCAATATCCTGCATCAGTGGCGATGGCCGCAGCTGACTCTCACCATCCATTCTGCTGCTTGAAAAAACAATATGCCGGGCTGAATGCAAAAGCCGCTGCTGTATCGTGGCTGCAAAAACTGCCTGCACATTGTTATCTGCATTCGGCAGCGCGGCAGCGCGTTGTATTGATGAAGGCAGCAATGGGTTAGGCCGTGCCGGTGGCGGCCAAATATGGTCATTCATGTGCATGCACCATAGCGCATCTACCGGCGCACTCAGGCCTTCCATAATTCCCAAAATCTGTATCGCCGGCTCCAGCTCGGTTTCGGCCTGAAACACCTGACTAGTACATATCTGTTGCAGGTAATACACGGCTTCGCTGGCAGATAGTTTTTTATCCAGCACATCCAGCCTTGCCAACTGCTGCAAAGCTTTCTGCCAGGCATTAAGCGCCTGATATTCAAAACTGTTGATATTACGTTCACCCGGCCAGCCCAGCGCTTCCAGAATCGCATCCAGCGTCTGCGCCCACTGTGTCGCTGACAGTTTTCTAGCACTGGGAATCTCCTGCGCAGCCTTGATGTTTGCCAGCAAGGATTCAAGACTCAAGCCTTCTTGCTGCTGCTCCTGTATAAACTCCACGAAACGTCGCAGGCTAAACTGCATGGGCAGCTTCTCGCGCATTTTGGCATCAAACTGCGCCCGCGCATCGGCCTCGTGTTTACTCGCAGACCAGAATGGCGAAAGCAGCAGCACGGATATATCTGCCTGCTGTAACTGATGCACGGTTACCAGTCGCAGCAGATTCAAGCCTGCCTGAATAAGCGCCTGCTGCGACAATGGGGTACCCAATGAGAAATTATAGTGACGTGGAATACCTGCCCAGCCTGGACGTACGCTTAATGGATAAAACACATCATCCAGCAAATCTGCCAGCTGGTTTCTTACCTCACTTAAACGGGGAGTCACAATGGCAAGTTTTGCAGCAGGGTTCTCGGCCAATTGCTGCTGTGCCCAAGCGACGGCCGCGCGACATTCCGCTTCCTGATTTTCCAGCTGAATGTGCAGCGTATGTGCTGGCTCGCTGGCGGTTGTTGCGTATTCAGCCACCTGCACGCCGCGCTTAACTAAAATATCACGCAAACACTGTTCCTGCGGAGCGGTCTGATCAAAACCGCCAAACGCTATACGTGCCGGCAATTGCCCCGCGCCTTGAGCCAGTTGCGCTAACTGCCAATCCATGTAACGCACGCTTTCCAACGCCCCAAGCTCACGGCAGCGCTGCTGGAATGCACGCTGCCAATACATGAATTGCCGCGTTTCTTCAGCCTGCTGCTCACGCGGCACATGCAGGTTCCATGCAATCAGGTAACGGTTCGCTTCGATTGCCGCACTGGCCAAACCGGAAATATCAAACAACTCACCGAAGGCATTTTTCTGTAGTGATAACCCAATCACTTCTTCCCACAGCAACTGCTCGTTAAAAGCACTTAAAGCATAGGGTGGTGATTGCTCATCTATCGTCCCAGTGAGCAAGCCTTCTTCAATGGTTTTTTCCAGCCATTGCGCCAGGGTCTGCACATTCGGGCTATGCCACTGTAATTTTCCTGCATGAATCTGCTGCTGTGCAATGTCGCTTTGAATACTACGCGCCAGACGCGCGGACGGACATAAAATAATTGAATTGGCAGACATTGCACAATTCTATTGGATAATTGGCATTAGGCAAATAAAATGCAGTTATTCAGACAAATAAGGCCATGAGGCATCACATGCTCGCTAACATTAAAAGATTTATTAAATATTTAACCCTGCTGTTATTGATTCCGCTCCTGCTCTTCGTCATTTACATCTGGGCAGCACTGACCTGGACATACTCTTCCGGTGAACGCGCCGGTTATGTACAGAAACTCTCGCAGAAAGGCTGGATATGCAAAACCTATGAAGGTGAATTGATTCTAGTTTCCATGCCCGGCACACAGGCAGAAAAGTTCCCATTTACCGTCAGAAGTAAAAAAGTTGCAGAAAGAATCAATCAAACCGTAGGCCAGCGTGTGCGCCTGATTTATGAAGAGCATAAAGGCCTGCCTACCACCTGCTTTGGTGATACTGCTTATTTTGTTACCGACGTACAAACGCTAGATAAGCAACAATAAGGGATAAACAGCAATAATGGCTGCAACAGACGAAAAGAATTACATCACGCCAGAAGGCTTTGCAGCACTCAAGGCAGAATTTCACCAGCTCTACAAAATCGAGCGCCCGGAGGTGGTGCGCACCGTAGCGTGGGCAGCAAGCAACGGCGACAGAAGTGAAAATGGCGACTATATCTATGGCAAAAGACGCCTGCGCCAAATTGATAGCCGCTGCCGTCACCTGATGCGACGCATGGACCTGGCTGAGATTGTGGATTCAAGCCAACAGCAGCATCTGGAAAAAATCTTCTTCGGCGCCTGGGTCACTTTATATCATCTGAACGATGACACCGAACATGTGTATCGAGTTGTCGGTAAAGATGAACTGGAGCCATCCAAGGGATATATCAGCTGGATATCGCCTCTAGGCAAAGCCATGCTGGGGAAAACCATCGGTGATACCGTGCGGCTGACAACGCCAAAAGGCGAAGAGGAGTTCGAGGTGACTGACGTCAGCTATCAGGAGCCTGCCGCCACAGCATGAAGAATTATGACATCTTCTGCAAAATCGTCGATAACTTTGGCGATATCGGCGTGTGCTGGCGTCTAGCTAAACAACTCCGGACAGAACATGGCATCAACATCCGCTTATGGATTGATGCATTAAATATCGCCCGGCAGCTTATTCCGGCATTAGACGTCACAAAAAGAATTCAAACTATTGAAGGCATCACCATAGCAGCATGGGATGCAAACACCAGATTCGAGCAGGCATCTCCTATAGTGATTGAAGCCTTTGGCTGTGAATTGCCCTCGGATTATCTAGCACTTATGCAAGCTGACAATATCTGGATAAATCTGGAATATCTGTCAGCTGAGCCATGGGTTGAAGGTTTTCATGGCAGAAACTCAAAACACGGCAATCTAACACGCCATTTCTTTTTCCCTGGCTTTACAGCAGATACAGGGGGGCTGCTACGTGAGCATAACATTGTTGAAAATAATCAAAAAATCACTGCCAGCCAGCCACTGCAACAGGATTTTTTTCAACGTCTGAAATTAACGCCGCCTGAAGAAAACAGTTCTGCGCTGAAAGTTTCATTATTCAGCTACCCGCATGCACCTATTCATGAGTTATTAAACGCAATGGCAGAAAGCAGCCAGCGCATTGTTTGTTATGTTCCCGCAACCAGCATCCTGCCCAAGATCGCAGACTTTTTTGGCAAGGAATTTGTTATTGCGGGCGAGCGTCTCACTCATAAAAACCTATGCCTGCAAGTGCTGCCTTTTTTAAGTCAGGCCGATTACGACAATCTACTGACGATTTGTGACATCAATTTCGTGCGTGGCGAAGACAGCTGGATACGCGCAATCTGGGCGGGTAAACCATTTATCTGGCAACCCTATTGGCAGACCGAGGCTACGCACATTACAAAACTCGATGCTTTTCTGGATTTATTTTATTCCGGCTGTAGCGAACCCGTGCAGAAGGCTGCCTTTACCATGCACCGCCACTGGCTATCAGACGCTATACCCTGTGCAGTTTGGCAGGATTATTTGAATAACCTTGGCTCAATTGCCGCATTTAATTTGCAGCAGACTAACAAGCTTGCTCTTTTACCGGACCTAGCCAGTAACTTGGTGATTTTTATTGAAAAATCAGCAAGTAATAATATATAATGCCCGGCTTTACGCACTTCCCCTTTAATTTGTAAGGCAACCTATGAAAACAGCACAAGAACTCCGCGTTGGTAACGTGATTATGGTAGGCAACGATCCGCTCGTTGTTGTTAAAACAGAGTACAACAAATCTGGCCGTAACTCTGCCGTAGTTAAAATGAAATTCAAAAATCTGCTGACTGAAACTCCAAGCGAGAACGTATACAACGCTGGCGACAAGTTTGAAGTTGTTATTCTGGACAAAAAAGAAGTAACTTACTCGTACTTCGCAGACCCTGCTTACGTGTTCATGGATGCCGAATATAACCAATACGACGTTGACGGTGAGTACATGACTGACGTTTTACCATTTCTGGAAGACGGCTTGCCTGCTGACTTGCGTTTTTACAACGACAAAGCAATCTCAGTTGAAATTGCAAACTCAGTAGTGCGCGAAATCACTTACACCGAGCCAGCAGTTAAAGGCGACACATCAGGTAAAGTATTGAAACCAGCTAAAATTGCTACCGGTTTTGAAGTGGCTGTGCCTTTATTTGTTAGCCAAGGCGACAGAATCGAAATCGACACTCGTACCGGCGAATACAAAAACCGCGTAATGAAATAAGTCTGAAATATTAAAAAAAGGGAGCAACTAGCTCCCTTTTTTTATGCCTAATAACTTGCAAATCGCGTTAAGATAGCGCTATAAGAAATTAAAAAATGTCTCACTAATAAAAATAAAACTACTGGAGAAGCGCCAATGAACGACAAACAATTAGTCGCGTTGCACGCCGCTAAATACGTAAAGAACGGCATGCTGGTTGGATTAGGCACCGGCTCAACCGCCAATTACTTCATTGATGAGCTAGCCCGTTTGCAAAATGAAGAAGACCTGAACATCACTACTGTAGCCAGCTCCACCATCAGCGCTCAAAGAGCGCAAACGCTTAATCTACCTATCGTGGCACTTGAGCATATTAGCCAGATTGATTTGTATGTAGATGGCGCCGACGAGATCACCCCGGATAAAACACTGCTTAAAGGTCGCGGCAGTGACCTGGTTAAAGAAAAACTGTTAGCTAACGCTGCCAAGCACTTTATTACCGTGGCTGACGCCAGCAAGCTGGTCAGCTATATCGGTCAGAACTTTGTGATTCCTATTGAGGTGATTCCGTTCGCCTGGCAGCTTGCCAAAAAGAACCTCGAAGACATCGGCGGTCAGGGCGACCTGCGCCCCAACGCAGCCAAAGATGGCTTCTGGGTAACTTCACATGGCAGCTACGTGCTGGACATGAAATTCGATAAAAACCTGAATGCCGGCACCTTAAACGCACTCATCAACAATACCCCGGGAGTTGTGGAGCATGGAATTTTCTACCAGCTGGCTGACACAATTCTAATTGCCGACAATGGCGTAGTAAGCGAGTATCAACCAAGTGGACTCAAGAATTGATTATTTCAATTCGAGATAAACACTTTATGCGTTTATTCTTTCAGTCACTGTTGATACTAACCCTGACGTTTCTGGCAGGCTGTAAACCTGCGGATAAAATAGGCAGCCTGCCAGACATAGACAACAATAAAAAGGAAATTGTTTTTGTCACGCATAATGGGCCTTCAACTTATTATCTCGATAACGATAACCAACCCGCCGGCATAGAACACGATCTTGCGGCAATGTTCGTAAAACAATATTTTCCAGGTTATGAAATTCGCTTTGTATTAGTCAATAGCATCAGCGACGTTATCCCCAGCTTGCTGAAAGGCAAAGCACATATTGCTGCAGCTAATCTAACAGTCACACGTCTGCGCGAACATTTGGTGCTATTCGCCGCACCATATCAGGAAGTACAGCAGCAGCTCATTTTCAATAATGAAGTGAATCAAAAGCCCAAGAATCTGGATGAAATTAAAGATAAAAAAATAGCCGTTCCAGCTGGCACCAGCTATGCAGAGCGCTTAGCTGAGCTGCAGAAAAAACACCGTGTCTTACACTGGCACGCCGAACAAGGCACTAATACAGAATCGCTGTTAGAAGAAGTAGCCGATGGCATTCTTGATTACACGGTCGCAGATAGCCATCTGGTTTCACTAATGCAGAATTATTACCCCAATCTGGAAGTGGCGTTACCAATAGGCCCTGCCGATAACATTGCATGGGCAATGCCAAAAAACGCAGACCATAAACTTAAAAGCAAAGTAAATGAGTTCTTCAGCAAGATTAAAAAAGATGGCTCATTACGTAACTTGCTGGATCGCTATTACGGTCACTCAGAGCGTTTAAATACGCTGGATGTCACTACTTTCCTCAAGCGCAACAGCACCATACTGCCAAAATATATTCATCTATTTAAACAGGCGCAGGACATTACCGGACTTGATTGGCGCCTGCTGGCGGCAGTCAGTTACAGAGAATCACACTGGGATACTTACAACACATCGCCTACCAATGTGCGCGGCTTGATGATGCTGACCGAAGATACCGCTGACCTAATGGGAGTTACTGACAGATTAGACCCCAAGCAAAGCATCCCGGCTGGGGCTAAATACATTATGAAACTCAAAGACACCGTACCAGAGCGTATTCCTGAGCCGGATAGAACCTACATGGCACTTGCCGCCTACAACATAGGCTATGCCCACGTTGAAGATGCCAGGGTACTGGCTAAACGGCTCAACCTTAATCCAGACCGTTGGGCAGACGTTAAGAAAACACTGGTGCTGCTTAAAAATCCTCAATATTACAGCACGCTTAAATACGGTTACGCCAGCGGTGGCGCACCTGTGATCTTTGTTGAATCAGTACGCAGCTATCAGCGCATTCTGGAAAAGTATCAGCCTGCTCACAGCCCTGATATATATAAATTCAGGATTGCACGTAATTAACCAATTTCATCATACTGTTAAAATGTCTGTGCAGAATTACCTATACCGATGGAACACCCAATATTTGCTGCTGCCCTTACTCAAACTCAACCGACCAGCACAAGTTCTTTTGTAACCAGTGACAAGCGTTATATGCCCAACAAGCCCAATAAATCAACAACCGAATCAATAGTAAAATCTGGCTTTACTGTTGAGGCATCAACATAAGCCTGACGATATTTACCGGTTCTGACCAGTACACCTTTCAGGCCAACACCCTGCCCGCCAGCCATATCTACATCAATATCATCACCAACAATCACGGTTTCAGTTGATGTCAGCCCCATATCATCCAACGCAATCTGAAAAAAATCAGCAGAAGGTTTGCCTATGATCATGGCCTTGCTGCCGCTGGCATACTCCAAACCATCAATAAAACCGCCAATGTCCATCTGCAGTCCATGTTCAGTCTGCCAGAAACGGTTTTTATGAATGGCGATCAGTTTTGCGCCCTGCATCAGGCTATTAAAAAGCTCATTCAGTAAGGGATAAGTCCAGGCATTGCCAATGTCACCGACGATAATGTAATCAGGAGCTGTATCGGATTGGCGAAACTGCCCAAAGTCGTTTTTTATATCATCCGCCAGTAGCAGACGACACACGGGATCATGCTGACGCTGTAAATAAAACAGCGTTGCCTGCGGTGCGCTGATGATTTCATTTGCAGGAATCGAAAAACCAAGTGCATTGATCTTATTCTGCAATGAAATCAGCGACAGTGTGCTGGTATTGGTTACAAATCGGCAAGGTATGCCGCTGGCACGAATTCTGGCAACGGCTTCTATGGCGCCCTCTATCGGTTTTGAGCCGACATACAGCACACCATCCAGATCGAACAAAATACCTTTAATTGATGATAGCGTATTCATATTAACCACCCTTCAAATCAGGTTAGCTAAAGCAATACCTATTACAAAACCTGCTAAGAGCATACTCCTGAATTAGAAGCCTAATCTGTGACTTTGTTCACCATGGCAGCTAGTCAGGGTTTGATATATTCCAGATTATTCATGTACGCCCTCAGTACCTGCGGCACTTTTACACTGCCATCGGCCTGCTGGTAGTTCTCAAGCACGGCAACCAGTGTACGGCCAACCGCCAGGCCGGAGCCATTCAATGTATGCACCAGCTCAGGCTTGCCATTCTCGTTTCTGAAACGTGCCTGCAGGCGGCGCGCCTGAAAAGCTTCACAGTTGGAAACTGATGATATCTCACGGTAGGTATCCTGTGCCGGCAGCCATACTTCCAGATCATAAGTCTTGGCAGCACCAAAGCCCATATCACCGGTACACAATGACACTACGCGATACGGCAGCTCAAGCGCTTTGAGGATGTTTTCCGCATGCCCGACCATTTGCTCCAGCGCTTCATAGCTTTTTTCCGGGTGTACGATCTGTACCATTTCCACTTTATCGAACTGGTGCTGGCGTATCATGCCTTTGGTATCGCGGCCGTATGAGCCGGCCTCGGAACGGAAGCACGGCGTATGTGCGGTGAGCTTAATCGGCAATGCTTCCAGCGGCACGATCTCGTCGCGCACGGTATTGGTAAGCGTTACTTCTGAAGTCGGAATCAGGTACAGCTTGCTGTCATTGTGGTTTAAAGAGAACAGGTCTTCTTCAAATTTCGGCAGTTGGCCGGTACCAATCAAAGACTCTGCATTGACCATATAAGGCGTATAGCATTCTTCGTAGCCATGTTGCTCAGTTTGAGTATCAATCATGAACTGCGCCAGTGCACGATGCAGCTTTGCGATCTGGCCGCGCATCAAGGTAAAACGCGCACCTGAAAGCTTGGCACCAGTATCAAAATCCAGCCCCAGTGGCGCGCCTACATCAGCATGGTCTTTGATTTCAAAATCAAACACGCGCGGCGTGCCGATACGGCGCACTTCAACGTTATCTGCTTCGGACTTGCCTTCCGGCACGCTTGCATGTGGCAAATTAGGTACATTTAACAGCAGGTTCTGCAATTCAGTCTGCAATTCACCCAGGCGAGCTTCATCAGCTTTAAGCTGGTCACCTAAACCGGCAACTTCGGCCATAATCTCAGAAACATCTTCACCTTTTGCCTTCGCCATGCCTATCTGTTTGGAGGCATTGTTACGTTTGGCCTGCAAATCCTGCGTGCGCGTCTGCACAGTCTTGCGCTCTTGCTCCAGTGCAGTGAACCGGGCTGAGTCAAACTCAAAGCCCCTTCTTTGCAACTGTGCCACAACAGCGTCTAAATCATTTCTTAATGCTTGAATGTCTAACATAGGTTTTCCTAATTACTTTTTGTTTTTGGCTTTTGCATCCAGTGCGCGCAAGTGCACCAATTTTTCCGCTATTTTACCCTCAAGCCCACGCGGTGTGGGCACATAAAACTGCTGCGGCGCCAAATCATCCGGGAAATAATTTTCACCAGCCGCATAAGCCTCCGGCTCATTATGGGCATAACGGTATTCTTTACCGTAGTCCAGCGCTTTCATGAGCTTGGTTGGCGCATTACGTAAATGCAACGGTACTGTGCGCGATTTATCCTGTGCCACAAATGCTTTGGCCTGGTTGTAAGCCATGTATGCCGCATTGCTCTTGGGTGCCACGGCCAGATAAATCACTGCATTTGACAATGCCAGCTCACCTTCCGGCGAGCCGAGCCGTTCGTAAATCTGGCAGGCTTCCAGCGCCATGGTCTGCGCACGCGGGTCTGCGATACCAATATCTTCAACCGCCATGCGTACAATGCGCCGTCCTAAATACAGCGGGTCAGCACCGCCATCAATCATGCGTAAAAACCAGTACAAGGCAGCATCAGGGTTAGAACCACGCACCGATTTATGCAGTGCGGATATCTGGTCGTAAAACGCTTCGCCGCCTTTATCAAAACGGCGCAGCTTGCTCGCCATCGTCGTCTGCAAAAAGGCTTCATCAATTTCTGTAACACCCGCACCTTGTGCCGCGCTAAACAAACTTTCGGCAAAGTTAAGCAGGCGCCTTGCATCGCCATCAGCATAGGCTAACACTTGCTCACGCACCTCGTCAGTCAACGCGACATTTTCAGCAACTAATTGCTGCGCGCGGTCGAGCAGCAAAGACAACTCGGCCTCTGATAGTGCATTAAGTACAAACACCTGCGCGCGGCTCAACAATGCACTATTCACTTCAAACGAAGGGTTTTCAGTGGTGGCGCCGATAAAAGTAATCAGGCCACTTTCAACAAACGGCAAGAAAGCATCCTGCTGGCCTTTATTGAAGCGATGCACTTCATCTACGAACAATATGGTTTTGCGCCCATGCTGCTGCAAGGTAATCTCTGCCCGTTCTACCGCCTCACGGATGTCCTTAATGCCGGATAACACTGCAGAAATCGGTATAAACTCGGCATCAGCGGTATTGGCAATCAAACGAGCCAAAGTGGTTTTACCAACGCCCGGCGGCCCCCACAGAATCATGGAAGGCAGATTGCCAGAATTAAATGCCAGACGTAACGGCTTGCCCGCACCGAGAAGGTGTGACTGCCCTACTACTTCATCTAAAGTTTTCGGGCGTAAACGCTCGGCAAGTGGCGCTTGTGGCGTATTGGGGGTAAACAGACTGTTCAAAATAAGCGCCCTTTACTCACCCACCACGTCAACCCCTTTTGGCGGCTTAAACAAGAAAGTTTTTTCTTCAAGCGCTGGATTAACCTCAACCTTACTAAAAGTAATTTTAGTGGTGTGGCCAAAGCTATCGACCAAAGACATTTCCTGGAGTTTATTACCCTTAAACCCCATCAGTATTTTCTCAAATCCGGACTCTTTATCTTTTGGGTTAGCGCTCACCCAGTCCAGATTATCACTACTGGCCGCGTTAATCAGCTTGAAACTTTTATCAATAGCTTCGCCGCCCGCCAACAAAGCCGCGGGGCTGGAACCTATAGACTTATTTAATTCACGCACCGTGACTTGCGCTAATTCAGTATCGTACAGCCACACCTGATTACCATCGCTGATGATCTGCTGTTCATAGGGCTTGTGGTAATCCCACCTGAATTTGTTCGGCCGCTTAAGTTGCATTTCGCCATCGACTTCCTGCACTTTCCGGCCTTGTTTATCCGTGACCACCTGATGGAAATTAGCGCGAACAGACTTGGTCTGCTCGTAAAAAACCTTCACGCTCGACATACCGTCAGCATTAGCCGTTTGCGCTGCCAATAACAATGGGAGCAGCAAACTCAACGCTACATTTTTAATTTGTATCATTTAATTCCTAATAATTATTCCAGCTAAACTTTGCTGTTCCGGCTAAACGCTGGCTAACCGTTAGCTTAAGCTTCGTGATGTGGTGCCAATACTTCACGGTTACCGTTACTCTGCATCGCTGACACCAAGCCGGCACGCTCCATATCTTCAATCAAACGAGCAGCACGGTTATAGCCTATACGTAACTGGCGCTGCACAGATGAAATGCTGGCACGACGGGTTTTGAGTACGATACCAACTGCTTCATCGTATAATGGGTCTACTTCTGCCCCGCCTTCACCAACACTGCCGCCGGCAAAGTCAGCACCGCCTTCTTCTGCTTCGTTGGTTAGAATGCCTTCAATGTAATTCGGTTCACCTTGTGCTTTAAGATAATTAACGACTTTATGCACTTCCTGGTCAGATACGAAAGCACCGTGAATACGCGTCGGGTAACCGGTTCCGGGCGGCATATATAGCATATCGCCTTGACCTAACAACGCTTCAGCACCCATTTGGTCTAATATCGTGCGCGAGTCAATTTTGCTTGAAACCTGAAACGCGATACGTGTCGGAATGTTCGCCTTAATCAGGCCGGTAATAACATCCACAGATGGACGCTGCGTTGCCAGCACTAGATGAATACCAGAGGCACGTGCCTTTTGTGCCAGACGCGCAATTAGCTCTTCCACTTTTTTACCTACCACCATCATCAGGTCAGCCAACTCATCAATCACCACCACAATCAATGGCATTTCGTCCAGCGGCTCCGGATTATCCGGCGTCAGACTGAATGGATGAGGAATCGAGGTGCCGTCTTTTTTCGCTTCCTTGATTTTCTGGTTATAGCCGGCAAGGTTGCGCACACCGAGCATAGACATCAGCTTGTAACGGCGCTCCATCTCCGCCACGCACCAGTTCAAAGCATTGGCAGCCTGACGCATATCGGTCACCACCGGTGCCAGCAGGTGTGGAATACCTTCGTACACAGAAAGCTCCAGCATTTTCGGATCAATCAGAATCATGCGCACCTGGCTTGCGTCAGACTTATACAGCATGCTCAAGATCAGCGCGTTGATCGCTACTGATTTACCTGAACCAGTGGTACCTGCCACCAGCACATGCGGCATTTTGGCCAAATCGGCCACCGCAGGCTTGCCAGAAATATCCTTGCCCAGAGATATGGCAATCGGCGAATGTACATCCGCATAGGCCTGACTACCCATGATTTCAGACAAATGCACGATCTGGCGCTTAGAGTTTGGAATCTCCAGCCCCATGCAAGTTTTGCCTGGAATCGTCTCCACCAGACGCACGCTGACCACGGACAACGCACGGGCTAGATCTTTTACCAAGTTGGTGACCTGACTACCTTTAACGCCAGCGGCCGGCTCAAGCTCGTAACGTGTTATCACGGGGCCTGGCAACGCCGTCAATACTTTAACTTCAATCCCAAAATCCATCAGTTTGCGTTCGATCAGGCGTGAGGTAAAGTCCAGCGTTTCTGCTGATGGCAGCTCAACATTGCTGCTAGGCTCATCCAGCAGGTGTATAGGCGGCAAGGGTGAGTCCGGATGCGTTTCAAACAGCGGCACCTGTTTCTCTTTTTGCACGCGCGCACTCTTGGCAATTTCCAATACCGGCGCTTCGATCTGTACCGGCTCACGATCCACGACACGGGCACGTTCGTTCTCGACAAACTCGGTACGCTCCTGCTTGACAGCCTCACCGGCTTTTCTGTCCTGCCAGTCATGCCACTTCAACCGGATAAACTCATTACTGGTAATTAATCCAGCACCGAATTTTTCAATAATCATGATCCATGACCAGCCGGTAAACAGGCTGAAGCCCACCATAAACATCAGTAATAAAAGCATGCTGGAACCAATATAGCCGAATAAACTACGCAGACCCGCGTCTACAGAAGCGCCAAGCATACCGCCGGGCGCAAGAGGCAAGCTTGCCGGCAATGTAATGAGGTGCCCAGCCTCCAGCGCACTGGAAGCAACCAGCAGTAAAGCAAAACCGATAAAATTAAACAGTAAAAATGGCTTCTCGCTCTGGTCTACAGCCTCAAGTGCTAAATACACGAACCACATCGCATAAAACGCCAGCACCGCCCACCACCACGCTGAAAAACCAAATACATACAAAAGCAGATCAGATACCCATGCCCCGACGCTACCGCCGCCGTTATGGATAGCAGCATTATCTGGCGCCATATGTGACCACGAAGAATCATCAGGATGATACGTAAAAAGAATGACCGTAATATAAAGGCCTATCAGTACCAGACCCAGCCACCATGCTTCTTTAATAAGCGTTGTGGCTAGCGCATTTGATTTACTGACCTCGGCCTCGCGTCTTGCATTGACTGGTTTGGATTTTTTGAAAAACAAGATAGTAAAACCTTAGCTTATTTACAGTTGGATTTAATTATATCAGTATCAAAGTAAGTGCGTAGCGATTAGAATATCAACATCTTTGCAAGCGTAAATATCAAGGAGCTGCATCATGGATATTGGGATTAAAGAACAGGATAGAAAACACATCGCGCAGGGTCTGTCTCATTTGCTGGCAGACACCTATACACTTTATCTGAAAACACATTATTTTCATTGGAACGTCACCGGGCCAATGTTTAATACATTGCACTTGATGTTTGAAACGCAATATACCGAACTGGCGCTTGCTGTTGATTTAATTGCTGAACGCATACGTGCATTAGATGTTTACGCGCCAGGCACATATAGAGACTTTGCGAAGCTGAGTTCAATCAAGGAATCTGAATCTGTGCCAAAAGCACAGGACATGATTGCAGAATTGGTGGCAGGCCACGAAGCAGTCTGTCGCACAGCGCGTAGCGTGTTCCCGAGTGCAGATGCCGCATCAGATGAAGCAACTGCCGACCTGCTCACACAGCGCCTGCAGCTTCATGAGAAGACGGCATGGATGCTACGCAGTTTGCTTGAGAAATAAGCAATAAAACCAAACTTTTAGTAAATGTTAATTTAGAAAGCAATAGATTATGGCAACACGTCACGCCAAATTACTTATTTTAGGCTCTGGCCCAGCGGGCTATTCAGCTGCTGTTTATGCAGCGCGCGCCAATCTTAAACCTGTACTCATTACCGGCATCGCCCAAGGCGGCCAGCTTATGACCACCACCGAAGTGGACAACTGGCCAGCGGACGCAGATGGCGTGCAAGGCCCTGAATTGATGGCGCGCTTTCAAAAACATGCTGAACGCTTCAACACCGAAATGATTTTTGACCATATTCACACTACACACCTGAAAGAAAAACCGATTCGCTTAGTAGGTGACAGCGGCGAATATACTTGCGATGCATTGATTATTGCCACTGGCGCATCTGCCAAGTACTTAGGCTTGCCATCTGAGGAAGCTTTCTCTGGCAAAGGCGTTTCTGCATGTGCAACCTGCGATGGTTTCTTTTACAGGAATCAGGAAGTTGCCGTGATTGGCGGCGGCAACACTGCTGTTGAAGAAGCGCTGTACCTGGCCAATATCGCCAGCAAGGTAACACTGGTTCACCGCCGCGACAAATTCAAGGCGGAAGCCATTTTGGTGGACAAGCTCATGGCACGCGTCGCAGAAGGAAAAATCGTACTTGAGACTTTCGCGACACTGGACGAAGTGCTAGGTGACAATACCGGCGTGACTGGCATGCGTATTAAAAACGTAAATGACAACAGCACCAAAGACATCAAATTGCAGGGTGTGTTTATTGCGATTGGCCACAAACCCAATACCGACATTTTTGAAGGCCAATTGGAAATGGAAGGCGGTTATATCGTCACGCAAATGGGTCGCGGCGGTAATGCAACGGCGACCAGTGTACCCGGCGTGTTTGCTGCCGGTGATGTGCAAGACCATATCTACCGCCAGGCCGTTACCAGTGCAGGCACCGGCTGCATGGCTGCACTGGACGCAGAACGTTATTTAGACCATTTGAAATAAATATCAAAATCTGCTGTTCCTGACGCTTAGCGCCTGGAACAGCATAAAGACTAGATGTGATGAAAACGCTGCGCGAACAGATCAAGCAAGTCAAACCTCAAATCAAGGCAGAGCCTGCTATGCCAGCAGCTAAAAGCATAGAGCCTGCCGAAGTTGAGGATTTGTTTCAGCAGGCAGTAAAAGATGCACGACCTCTACCGAACGAGGTAAAACACGCGCGTTTACATCACCCTCCTAAAA
>Ga0207970_100114_pt1 | contig 25435 bp, 17 predicted proteins | sample LakWasMet50_LOW8_2_FD_183886 | JGI IMG/M metagenome (GOLD analysis project Ga0207970, IMG submission 183886) | Freshwater sediment methanotrophic microbial communities from Lake Washington under simulated oxygen tension - Sediment Metagenome... | ecosystem: Environmental > Aquatic > Freshwater >... | reverse complement strand
ATAGGCGTTAAACTGGCGATTGACGATTTTGGAACAGGTTATTCCAGCCTAGCGTATTTAAAGGACTTCCCGATTGATCGATTAAAAATTGACAGAGCCTTTGTCTCCAGCCTGGAAAAAGAACCCAATAATGAAGCTATTCTTAAAGCGATTGTTGTAGTTGGACAAAATCTTAAGAAAAAAGTTGTTGCAGAAGGTGTAGAAACAAAATATCAATATGAGTACCTAAAGTCGATTGGTTGTGATGAGTTACAAGGCTATTACTTCAAGAAACCTTTACCAGAAAAGGAATTTGAGTCTTTAATCATCAACAGCTCTGGTGCAAACCGTGGGTAGTCCACAGCAGGCAGAAAGTGTCTAGCAAGGACTGGTCGATTCACTGCTATATGGCTACTAAAATAAAAAAATGGGTTAAGAATAATCGCAACCCATTGATTTTATTGGTAGGAGATGCGAGGCTTGAACTCGCGACAAACGGATTAAGAGTCCGCTGCTCTACCAGCTGAGCTAATCTCCCAACGGCTCGTAGTATAAGGCTTTTAGGGTGTTTTTTAAAGCTTAAAAACCTGTAAGCCGCAATATAAATCGGGAAATTTAGCTAAATTCAGCTTTCGCTCACGCGCTGGGCAATGTGCGCCAGTGCTTCATCAACCTGGTCAATCAAAATCAGGCATAAGTCACCCGCATTCAGGCGCGACAAGGCCGTATCGATTGCCAAGAACTCGCCGCGAATCTCGTCCACTTTTTTTGCACGTTTTGCATTTGCCAAGCCATTTTTCAGAAGCTGCAACACTTCGCCATCTGCACGGCCACGCTGGCATTTATCCTGATACAGGATAACTTCATCAAAGGCATCACCCAATATTTCCGACTGGCGGCTGATGTCAATATCACGTCTGTCACCGGCACCACTAATGACAGAAAAACGTCTTTTTGCCGGAATATTCTCAATCGCCGAGACTAAAGCGAGTATGGCATCCGGGTTGTGTCCATAATCTGCGATTACGGTTGCACCGCGATAATCAAAAAAGTTGAAACGTCCCGGCGCAGTCTGGGCATCATTCACAAAAGTGCTTATACCTTTTTGTATCGTCTGCCAATCTATGTTCAACGCCCAGACTGCGGCGATTGCAGCCATTACATTTTCAACCTGGAATCCTATAGTGCCGTTTCTGGTAATTGGAATTTTTCTCAGGTCGAAATGTTGTTCGTCCTGATTTTGCGCAACTACGATATGATTATTTGCTACATACACTACACGGCGCCCCTGAGCGCGATGAGTTGCCATCAGGGGATGTTCACGATCATAGGTAAAAAGTGTCACGCCACCCGGGCAAGTGCTGGCCATTGCAGCGGTCATCGGGTCTGCTGCATTTAATACTGCCATACCATCTGGTGCCACGTTCTGCACTACTACGCGTTTTACAACCGCCAGGTCTTCTACTGTTGTAATAAAACTTAATCCCAAATGATCACCTACGCCGATGTTGGTTACAACGGCAACATCACAGCGATCGAAAGCCAAACCCTCACGCAGCACCCCACCACGGGCAGTTTCAAATACCGCGGCATCTACATCCGGGTGCATCAGTACATTGCGTGCGCTTTTCGGCCCGCTGCAATCGCCGGTATCAATGCGCTTACCTTGAATATAAACACCATCGGAGTTGGTCATGCCTACTCGCAACCCCTGCGCGCCCAAAATATGCGCAATCAGCCTGACTGTGGTAGTTTTACCATTGGTACCGGCTACCGTTACCAGAGGGATGCGCCCATTATCACTTGGCGTAAACATGGTCGATACAATGGCTTCACCTACCGCACGTCCCTTGCCGAAAGAGGGCTGCAAGTGCATACGCAAACCAGGTGCGGCATTAACTTCTACAATGCCGCCGCCCTGCTCTTCCAATGACTGCAGCACACTGTCGCACACCATATCGACACCACAGATGTCCAGGCCTACCATTTGCGCTGCTGCTATCGCGCTGGCCGCCAAATCAGGATGTACATCATCGGTAACATCAGTTGCCGTACCACCGGTGCTTAAATTAGCGTTATTGCGCAATACGACACGCTGACCTTTACTGGCAACAGAATCCAGCGTTAAGTTCTGTTCAGCCAGGCATGCAATAGCAATGTCGTCAATACGAATCCTGGTCAGTGATGTTGCATGGCCTGAGCCACGGCGTGGATCACTATTAACCAAGTTAACCAGTGTGCTAACTGTGTTTACGCCATCACCAACTACCAATGGTGGCTCTCGCCTGGCTGCCGCTACCAGCTGATCGCCTACAACCAGCAGTCGATAATCACTGCCTGGTATGTATTTTTCTACCAGCACCTCGTCACTGATTGCACTGGCTGCTGCATAGGCAATTTCAAGTTGCTCACGCGTATTGATGTTAACGGTGACACCCTTGCCCTGATTGCCATCTTTAGGTTTAACCACCACGGCGCTTGCAATCTCGCCCATTGCACGCCAGGCATCTTCAATATCGGTCACTTCGCAGCCAACAGGCACGGGTACGCCGGCAGCATTCAGCAGTTTTTTGGTTAACTCTTTATCCTGAGCGATGGCTTCAGCAATCGCACTGCTGCGATCCGTTTCAGCCGCTTGAATACGACGCTGGCGGCTGCCCCAGCCAAATTGCACCAAACTACCCTCGGTTAACCGGCGATACGGAATACCTCGCGCCACAGCGGCCTGCACAATAGCACCGGTACTGGGGCCAAGACGAACGTCTTCATCCAGATCCTTCAGCTCGGCTATGGCCGCGGCAAGATCAAACGGGCTGTCTTCAACCGCAGCCTGACATAGCTGCTGCGCCAACGCTAACGCCCTGCGACCAACAGCCTCTTCGCTATACTGGAATACCACTTGGAATACATTTTTTTCCTGCGTTGCTGCGGTTCGGCTAAACGTAACTGTACAGCCCGCCTGTGATTGCAAACCAAGTGCTGCAATTTGCAATACATGCGCCATAGACACAGATTCAGTGTGTCCCATAAGTTGCAGCAAGCCTATTTCGGGAAAACGCTCACGTATTCTGGCCTCAAACCCATCTATATGGTGAATACAACTTTCATCATCAGTACAGGATACAACGGCTTCAATAGAGGTATTCCTACTCCACAGATTAGGGCCGCGTAGTGCACGTATGCGTGATACTTCCATTAAACAGTCTTCCTTGTATTAATTTTTTTTGTATTAATTTTCAATGAACGTTTATAAACTGCAACGATATGCCTGTAGGCAGATAAGCTAAACATTAGCCTGCTCCAAACTAAATGTTTTAATACCCGCACTGATCAAATCAGGTGAAACACCAAGCGCCCATGCCGCAGCTACTGCAGCCAACAAGCAATTAATATTGACGCTCGCCATGGAGATAACCGGTAAATTAGCAAGTGGAATCTTGCATGCCGTTGAGGTCAGCACCAAACTATCATTTTTTTGCACAACAGCACGGCCACCATTTGCCAAATGCGCTTTAATCGCAGGCAAATCAGGGTCGGCTGCAAAAAATATTACTTCACCATCACAAAGCTCTGCCATTGTTGCCACTAAAGGGTCAGCCGCATTAAGCACGGCTACACCGTTATTTAACACTACATCTACCTGTGTACGCATAACGTTATAAACTTGCTCAGGGGTTTCAATATAAAACTCGCCATAATGTTTCTCAGGCTCAATATTGGTAACAATACCTACCTGACAGCGATCATAGCCAAGGCCTTCAGCCAGTATCGTTGCTACACTGTTTTCTATAATGGCTGCTTCTACCTTGCGATTTATCAAGAGCTTCTGAGCCGCTGTCCAAGTAGCGCTATTACCTTTTTCAATACAGCGCTCACCGGCAAATAATCCATCGCTACAAGCCAGGCCTACATAACTGCCATTCAAATGGACTAATTTTGCCAAAATTTTAGCCACCTGAGTTTTACCATTGCTACCGGATATACCAACAACCGGAATACGACCGCTCTCATTATCAGCAAATAAACTATCAACGATTGCTTTACCCACAGGGCGCGGCTGACCTTCTGCCGGTTTTAGGTGCATCAACAAGCCCGGGCCAGCGTTCACCTCAACGATAGCGCCGCGTTGTACATCCAGAGGTTTGGAAATATCTTCAGCCACCAGATCAATACCCGCAATATCCAGCCCAACAACACGTGCAGCCAAAGCCACGGCCTCAGCAACTTCTGGATGAACAATATCGGTCACATCAAACGCTACATTGCCGTTACGCTGCACAATAATCGAAATATCTTTAGGCAAAACCGAGTCTGCCGTATAACCTTGCCGCTCAATCTCGAATTTCACTGATGGCATTTCATCTATCAGCAGCACATCGAGCGGAAACTCTTCTGCCTCACCGCGTCTTGGGTCTGAATTTATTTGCAGCTCGATTAACTGACGGATAGTTGAAACACCATCACCCATTACTGAAATAGATTCCCCACGCATTGCTGCTGCCAGCTTGCCGCCAACAACAAGTAAACGATGCTCATTGCCACGCACAAAACGCTCAACAATAACCTCGCTACCCTCAGCATCCGCCAGATGAAATGCAGCCTCCACCTCTGCTCGCGTCATCAACTCGGTAGAAACACCGCGCCCGTGATTACCGTCGCTAGGTTTAACCACCACTGGCACGCCAATATCCTCAGCCGCTTCCCAGGCATCCTCAGGGCTTTCAACAACGCGGCCTTCGGGTACAGGAATGCCGCAGCTCGTCAACAATTGTTTGGTCAGGTCTTTATTACGTGAAATACCTTCGGCAATCGCACTGGTGCGATCAGTTTCAGCCGTCCAGACCCTATGCTGGCGAGCGCCGTAACCAAGTTGCACCAGATTACCATCGGTGAGACGAATTGACGGGATACTGCGCTCTGTAGCCGCATCCACAATACAAGCAGTACTAGGGCCTAAACAATGTGAATCAACCAAATCACGTAAGTGATTAATTGTGGCTGCCACATCAAAAGGTTTATCTTCGATAGCAGCCATGACCAAATCACGCGCTGCATGTATCGCAGCGATACTTACTTTCTCGTTACGTGAGCGCACCACCACCTTGTAGACACCGCGCACCGGAGTGCTGCGCGCCTTGCCGAAACCGCCCTGCATACCAGCGAGAGTTTGCAGTTCAAGGGTAACGTGTTCCAGTATATGGCCAGGCCAGGTACCTTCGCGCAGGCGTAGTAAAAAGCCACCAGGTTCACCTATGCCGCAGCGATGTTCTGCCAGAGATGGCAGCCATGCTGTTAACCGTTCATAAAATCCTGGAATAAGGTTTGAAGGCGAGTCTTCCAATGGACCAATATCAAGCCATGCTTCAAGCACTGGTCGATATGTCCAAATATTAGGCCCGCGTAGCGCTAAAATCTTTAAGAACTTCATCAAACTTTCCAGATGAAAAAATTGAAAATAAAGTTTGCCAGTCTACTTCATGAAACTTACAAACAACAGTTTTTTTAACCATTTTGTAAGACATAACGAATGTAGTAAACTCGGCCCTGTGAACAGCAAAATCCTACCCCAAAACTTGTCCGGCAAACCACTACCAGCTATCTGGCAGCCGATAATTCAATCACATCTTAACAATGCAGAGGAACTCCACGCCTGGATTGAGATCAATCTTGATGCTCAACTGCATTTTACAGAACATTTATTGATTATTACCAATCAGCGTTTAGTATATTTTGATGTCAGTCAAAGTAATACAGGCATACAGTCAATATCTGTAACCGAGCATCCTTTCCGTGCCGGCTTAAACCTGCGCCATAGCGACCACGCCGGCGTATTCAAACTTCAGTTATTTGATGGCGACTTGCGCATGGCAAGCTGGTGCTACACCCTTGGCAGCGACGTCTCATCCACTCGTTTTATCAAACAATTTGAGCAGCAGTCTACAAGTTTTTTAACAGGACAAGCTATCGCAACTGAAGCAACTGAACCATGCCCTAAGTGCCAATACCCGCTTACAGCAGATCAGGATGAGTGCCCTCAATGCAGCAGCGAGATCGACACTCCACCATCAACATGGACGCTGTTCCGTTTATGGCGCTTTGCCAAACCCTATAAATGGCAATTGCTGGCAGGCTTCCTGCTGATGCTGGCATCAACCGCCGCCACATTGGTGCCGCCATACTTAACTATCCCGCTCATGGATAGAGTGCTGATTCCCTATCAAAACGGCACACCTATCGACACTGACCTGGTCGCACTGCTGCTTATCGGCCTGTTCGGGTCTGCCCTGCTGGCCTGGGCGCTTGGCTGGTCAAAAACCTATATATTGGCACTGGTCAGCGAGCGCATTGGTGCTGACTTACGCACGATTACTTATGACCATCTACTAAAGCTTTCGCTGGAATACTTTGGCGGCAAGCGTACCGGTGACTTAATGGCGCGTATCGGCTCCGAGTCAGACCGTATCTGTGTGTTTTTGTCACTGCATCTACTGGATTTTGCCACCGATGTACTGATGATCATCATGACAGCGGCGATTTTAATTTCCATCAATCCTGAACTGGCACTGGTTACCTTATTACCACTGCCATTCATCGCCTGGATGATCCATCTAGTACGTGACAAACTGCGCACCGGTTTTGAAAAAATTGACCGCGTCTGGTCAGAAGTAAGCAATGTACTAGCAGACACCATTCCCGGCATCCGTGTGGTTAAGGCATTTGCGCAGGAAGCACGAGAATCGGCACGTTTCCGTGACGCCAACCAGCATAATCTGGCCGTGAATGACCGCATCAATAAGATATGGTCCCTGTTCTCGCCCACAGTCACCCTGCTCACCGAGGTTGGTCTGCTACTGGTATGGGCCTACGGCATCTGGCAGATCTCTAAAAATGAGATCAGCGTTGGCGTGCTGACCGCATTTTTGGCTTATATCAGCCGCTTTTACACGCGTCTGGATTCCATGAGCCGTATTGTTTCAGTCACGCAAAAGGCCGCTTCCGGCGCGAAACGTATTTTTGACATTCTCGACCACGTTTCCAGCGTGCCTGAGTCTAGTAATCCGGTTCACCTGGATAAAGTTTCAGGCAGGATAGAAATCCGCTCTGCCGGCTTCCGCTACGGCAACCGTGCGGTTATCAGGGATTTGAACCTGACTATAGAACCAGGTGAAATGATAGGCTTGGTCGGCCATAGCGGCTCCGGCAAAAGTACGATGGTTAATCTGATGTGCCGTTTCTATGATGTAAGCACCGGCTCTATCAGCTTGGACGGCGTAAATATCCGCTCACTACCTATATCAGAATACAGACGTAATATCGGACTGGTATTGCAGGAGCCGTTCCTGTTCTTTGGCAGTATTGCTGACAATATTGCCTACGGCAAACCTGATGCCACCCGCGCCGAGATCGTTGCTGCGGCACGTGCTGCACATGCACATGAATTTATACTGCGCCTACCACACGGTTATGATTCACTGGTTGGCGAGCGCGGCCATGGCTTATCCGGCGGCGAACGTCAGCGCATCTCTATTGCGCGCGCGCTACTGATCGACCCGCGCATACTTATTCTGGATGAAGCTACCGCTTCAGTGGATACTGAAACCGAGAAAGAAATCCAGAAAGCACTGGACAATCTGGTACACGGACGAACCACCATTGCTATCGCTCACCGCCTTTCCACTTTGCACAAGGCTAATCGCCTTGTAGTACTGGATCAGGGGCAGATCGTAGAAGTTGGCAACCATGATGAACTAATGGCACGCGAAGGCGCTTACTACCGCCTATATCAGGCACAGGCACGTAACGTAGATACTGATCTGGATGATGTAAGCAATAATGACAGCATCGCCGGTAAAGCAGCGAGTACATAACCATGAATACAAGCAAACTAATTATAGATTTCAAGCTGGCGCACAATGCAGCTGGCCAGCTGCAGTTTACGGCAGCTGATGGCACGGTAGCCAACAACGTTTATCCGGTTCGCGCATTCCCGATAGCAGCACCTGAAGAGGGCATTTCAATTATAGATAAAGAAGGCAGTGAGTTAGTTTGGATCCCTGACTTGGCAGAACTGCCAACTGAAACCAAGGCAATTATTCAGGCAGAACTGGCGCTGCGCGAGTTTATGCCGTTAATTCACCGCATTAATCACGTATCCAGTTTCGCCACCCCAAGCATCTGGGATGTAGACACGGATAAAGGCAGTACGCAACTGACGCTAAAAGGCGAAGATCAGATATGGCGCATCAAAGGTAATAAACTGCTCATTACGGATAAACACAGCGTTAATTTTATGATTAAGGATGTGGAGCAGCTGGACAAACACTCCAGAAAACTACTGGATAGATTCCTTTAAGATATAAATTCAATAAAGTTATAGATTTAGTGAAACTGGAAATTTAGCCTGACGCAGCATTAACACATCAAAACCACGCACTGCATAAACAATGCGCGGCTACGCCTCAAAGTCGCATTCGGCTAACCAGTCAGCTCAAATTTGCAAAGACCTATAGCTATTTCCTGAATGTAGGCATATTGTTTCAATTGTTGTTAATAATCAATAATAACAGTGACGTATGAACTTGAATTCATTCAAAATCAGCTCCATCAAAACCAAGGTGACATTATCCACCTTAGCCATTTTTATTATTGGCATCTGGTGTCTTTCATATTACGTCAGCATTAAGTTACAGCACGATATGACCAGACAGATTGGAGAGCAGCAACTTTCCTCCACGGCCCTATTGGCAAACCAAATTAACAATGACCTATTAGAACGACAAACCACACTCGAAAAGCTTGCTGAAAAAATCGGTGAAACAGGCATAAATAATCAGGCGCAAATACAATCGTTTCTGGAAGACCGCTTTATCATCAGGCGCGATTACAACGCAGGTGCCTATGTTACCAACTTCGAAGGCCTGACCATCGCATCAGTGCCAGACTCAATACCGCGTATTGGAATCAATTTCCGTGACAGATCGCATATTGCAGCGACTCTGGATAAAGGAAAATCGACAATTAGCCAGATAGTATCTGGCAAAGTATTAAACTCTCCGGTTTTTAGTATAGCCGTACCAATTCACGACCGTCAGGGTAAGGTTGTAGGTGCATTGGCCGGGGTGATTAACCTGAAACAGCATAACTTTCTGGATAAGATTTCACGCAGCCGTTATGGCATGTCCGGCTATTATTTACTGGAAGACCAGAAAACCAGACTCATTATTACCAGCACAGACAAATCACGCACATTGCAGCTGCAGAGTCCTCCAGGAAAAAACTGGCTTGTAGACCGGCATTTACAAGGCTATGAGGAAAGCGGAATATCAAATAATGCTTATGGGGTTGAAGTATTAGCCTCTGCCAAGCGTATTCCTTTAGCGAACTGGGTAATTATCTCCGCCCTACCTACCTCAGAAGCTTTTGCACCGATCAAAGAAATGCAATCCCGTATTGTGTTAAGTGCAACGGTAATGACCTTGATATTGGGTAGCCTGGTCTGGCTGCTGCTATGGCGCGAGCTATCGCCGGTGTTTTCCACCATTAAAAAACTAGCGGTTTTAGCTCAATCAAAAGATCATCATGCACTGCTGCCAGAAAGCAGCCATGGCGAGATCGGCGACCTTATAAAAGCCTTTAATCACTTGCTAAATGTGTCAAATGAACGTGAAAGCGCTTTGGCAGAAAGCGAATTCCGCTGGAAATTTGCCATCGAAGGTTCAGGCGACGGGCTTTGGGACTGGGACATCGTCACTAACAAGGTATTTTTTTCAGAATCATGGAAGCAAATGCTGGGCTATGCTGATAATGACATCAGTAACAAATTGAGCGAATGGGAGAGGCTGGTTCATCCTGATGACTTAAACGACGCATTGCAAGCTGTACAAAAGCATCTTGAAGGAAAAACACCGGTCTACATTTCCGAACACCGCCTGCTTTGCAAAGATGGTAACTATAAATGGATACTTGATCGGGGAGTGGTTGTCAGCCGAGACGACCAAGGCAAACCATTACGCGCAATCGGCACACATACCGATATTACAGAGCGCAAGCTGATGGAAGAAATCATACGCCAGCAGGCGCTATATGACACGCTCACCAAGCTGCCTAACCGCCGCCTGCTGGTTGATAGATTAACTCAGGCAATGTCCGTAAGCAAACGTTCCGGCAAACATGGCGCATTATTGTTCCTTGACCTGGATAACTTTAAACCATTGAATGATACACACGGACACGAAGCCGGTGACTTACTGTTGATAGAGGTAGCAAACCGCTTAAAACATTGCGTACGTGAAACAGATACTGTTGCCCGTATCGGTGGCGATGAATTTGTAGTGGTACTGGCTCAACTTGATATGGATGTGAAAGCATCAAAACTGGAAGCGGAGATGCTGGCTGAAAAAATCCGCGCCGAGCTGGCCAAGCCTTATGTCCTGAAACTCAAGAATGAGCATAACACAGGCCTTTTGGTGGAACACCACTGCACAGCAAGTATTGGCTTAACCTTATTCATAGACGAACAAAGTAGTGTTAATGATGTTCTAAAGAATGCTGATGATGCGATGTATCAGGCCAAGAATGCCGGACGTAATCAGGTACGGCTATATAGCCAGCGTAATAATAAACCAGATAATGTTACCGTATAGGGTAACTGTTTAAAGTAGTCAGCACTTTCTGTGCGTATTTTTTTGAATTCATGAATATCATCCCCAGGTTTCTGCCTGGTTTTGCTGCAACAGCCAGAATAGCGTCCTGTCCTGCCTGCACCAACAGCATTATGCCCAATTCACCTTCTACCATAACCAGCTTCAAACTGCCGCGCTGCACTTCCTGTGCTGCGCGATTAGCCAAAGCTAATAAAGATGCACACATGGCACCGTAGCGGTCAGCATCTACCCCTTTGCCAAGTACAGAGGCGATATTAAAACCATCACTAGAGATACATGCAGAAGCTTCAATATCTGAAGAGCTTGAGTTTAGTTCACGCAAAACTGATTCGAGTGCTGATTTACGTATTTCAGCACTATTAGGACTTTTAGAGAAATTTTCGTATTGATGGGTTAAAAATGCCGGAGGGATAGCGGCATTTGCATTAGAAAGTACATTTAACATGCGCTGAGTCTCTTTCTATAGTTCTACACGCCTACCAAATAGCTATGCGCGTGATCCATGTAAAGTTTACAAAAACCCAGGTTTTAAATATATTAAGAAAACCAGAGTTACTGAACAAGCAACATGATTGTAATTTCTTAATGTGATGCTTTTATTACGCAAAACTAAAAAGAACAGGCACTAAACCACAAAGCGATGATGTAACTCTTCAAGGTTTAACTCATCAAGAATTGCATCTAATCGTGTTTGCGCATTTTTACGGGGCTGGCCTGTATATTTGGCAACAATCAACTCGTTTTTCATAGAGTGTTCCCAACCCACCAGCTCAGTCACGGTTAAACTATAGCCGGCGGCTTCCAGTTGCAGGCAGCGCAACACATTAGTAATCTGGCTGCCGAATTCACGGGTATGGATAGGATGACGCCAGATTTCACTCAACGGGGTTTTACTGAAACTTTCATTTTTATGCTTTCTTAATACCTCTGCCACTTCGGCCTGACAGCATGGCACCAGCACCATGTATTTAGCATGTTTTTTCAGACCGAACTGAATCGCATCATCAGTGGCAGTATTACAGGCATGCAGTGCGGTGACTATATCCACTTTGGCTGGAATCGCCTGTGAAGTAATAGACTCTTCTACCGTAAGGTGCTCAAAATGCATGCGCGAAAAACCTAACTGCTCTGCCAGAACCCGTGATCGCTCTACAAGTTCTGCGCGTGTTTCTATGCCAATGACGTGCCCTGCGCTCAATTGCTTTAATAACAAATCATACAGAATAAAGCCCAGATAAGACTTACCGGCACCGTGGTCCACCAGCACCGGATTGGGATTACCTGCCAATACATCATTGAACAAGGGCTCAATGAAATTCACCAGATGGTACACCTGCTTAAGCTTACGACGACTATCCTGATTCAGTTTGCCATCACGCGTGAGGATATGCAGCTCTTTAAGCAGTTCTATGGATTGATTAGGTTTTATTTCTGGGATATTTTGCATAACGCTATTTTCCATTAAAAATGTCATCTGCAAAATATTTTTTATCGAACAACTCGTTAATAACGAGTATTAGCCTCAGACTAACCATCAGACGTTCAAGTAGATGTGAAATCGCCTGATGGGGAATCTGGGTTGAATATAGCCCACCTAAATATAAACTCTTGCACCCAATTCAATCACACTATTGTTGGGAATATTAAAATAGCTAACCACACTGCCTGCATTGCGAGACATCAATACAAATAAGTTATCACGCCATTTTGCCATTTTGCCATCATGTCCAGAAATAACAGTTTCTCGACTGACAAAATAGGAGGTTGTAAATGGGTCAATTATCACATGCTCTATTTTGCAATCTTCAAGTGCTTTAGGAACATTGGGCGTCTCCATAAATCCGTATTGCAACATAACTTGCCAAAAACCTGAACCAATTTCCTTTATATGCAAACGCTGCTTTTTAGCTATGACTGGCACATCTAAAAAAACAACCGTGAGTATCAGGTTAGTCTTATGTAAGACTTGATTATGTTTTAAATTGTGCATCAAAGCCTGCGGAACATTATCTGGATTAGCACAGAGGAATACAGCCGTACGTTCTATCCTTACTTTAGTTGCACTCGCAATATTCTGCACAAAGTCTTCTAATTTCGGGTCATCTTCATGAATATGCTCAAGTAAAATTTCACGGCCTTGTTTCCATGTCCACATAGCAATCACTAACAACACACCTAACGCTACGGGGAACCACCCTCCATGGAAAAATTTAACTGAACATGAGGCTAACAATAATGAATCTAAAATAATAAATGCAATAGTGGCTCCCAACGCTAACCATAGCGGATATTTCCAACTATAGCGCAGTACAAAGTAGCTCAAAATAGTAGTAATCAGCATTGTGCCAGTGACGGCAATGCCATAGGCCGCGGCAATTGCAGAAGAGTTTTGGAATGCGATGGCGGTAATGACTACTGCTACTAGCAATAACCAATTGATAGCTGGTACGTAGATTTGCCCAGACTCACCGGCGGATGTGTGCAGTATTTGCATTCTAGGTAAAAAGCCTAGTTGTATGGCCTGTTGCGTAATGGAGTAAGCGCCTGAGATGACAGCTTGCGAAGCAATAATGGTCGCTAATGTAGCTAATATTACCGCAGGGATTAACAGTTGTTGAGGAAACGATAAATAGAATGGGTTGCTTACAGCCTCAGGTGTTGATAGCAGCAGCGCACCTTGACCTAAATAGTTTAGCGCCAAGCCCGGTAAGACTAAACATGACCATGCAATACGAATGGCTGGTTTGCCAAAGTGCCCCATGTCTGCATAGAGTGCTTCAGCGCCTGTAATGGCAAGCACCACTGCACCTACCGCTAAAAATACCCCAGCGCCGCGATCTGCCAAAAAATGAAACGCATAGATTGGATTTAGCGCGTTTAATATTACTGGGTTTTTTGTAATGTGGTAAATGCCGATAGCACCTAGTACGGTGAACCAAACCACGATAATTGGCCCAAAGAATTTGCCTACTGCATTCGTCCCATATTTTTGGAATGCAAATAAAGCCACCAGAATTGTGATTGAAACAGGAATGACGAATGCGCTGAGGCCGGGCGTGATAAGTTCAAGCCCTTCTACTGCGGAGAGTACGGAAATGGCGGGGGTCAAGATACTGTCGCCATAAAAAAGCGCAGCACCAAATACGCCTAACCCTAATAGTATTTTTTTACGTTTAGGTGCTTCGCTAGCTGTGGAAACCGCTAATGCGAGTAAAGCCATAATGCCGCCCTCACCGCGATTATCAGCCCGTAGCACCAGGATGACATACTTCAGCGTTACCACTAACATCAACGCCCAAAACACGGCGGATATTGCACCGATAATGTTGGTTTGAGTAAGCGCTATACCAGTGGATGCGCTAAAAATTTCTTTAATGGTATAAAGCGGGCTGGTACCGATGTCGCCATACACCACGCCAATGGCGCCAAGCGTGAGTGCTGCAACGCTTTTTGATTGTGTGTTTGTATTCATGATTGTTCAAAATGACCTTGTATAAATGAAAACAAGGCCATTAAATCAAGGCGGGTGTATCAATCGCATAAACAAACATTGATACGTTAAACTTTTAAGTGGCGGCGAGTCGGTAACCGATGCCTGCTTCAGTCAGAATGTAACGCGGTGCTGCGGGATTTTTTTCTAAACGGGCGCGTAACCTGCCCATGTGGATGCGTAAGTAATGGGTGTCATCTACATATTCTGGTCCCCAAACTTCGGTCAGTAGTTGGCGATGGGTGAATACTTTTCCAGGTTTCTTAACCAGCATAAACAAAAGCTTAAACTCAATGGGGGTGAGATGCATTGGTTGTTTATTTAAAAGAACGCTAGCGTTGGCAGTATCTATTTCTAAATCATCTAACTTGAAAACATCATCGCGCAACGACATCATTGCACTGCGCTTTAGCGACACTTTCACGCGTGCGAGCAGTTCATTGACGCCGAAAGGTTTTGCTAAATAATCGTCCGCACCTAAAGTAAAGCAATCCACTTTTTCTTGCTCAGATTGACGTGCTGACAGCACTAAAATTGGTAAATCGGAGCTAATGCGAACATGCTCAATAAAACTGCGGCCATCGCCATCAGGCAAGTTTAAATCCAATATGACCAGTGCCGGTTTCTGCTCACTAAAAATGCTTTTGCCATCGGCAAGCGTACGCGCAAGTATCGTTTGATAACCACTGGCTTTCAGGCTGGATTGAAGAAACTGGCTAATCTGTAAATCGTCTTCAATCATTAATATTTGTGCTTTTTCAGACATGGCGGGTGTCCACGTCTGGCACATGAAAACTTAAAGTGACACAAGCGCCACCGCCATCTCGGTTGCTGATCGTGAGTGTCGCATCGTGCGCTTTTGCAATTGCTTGCACAATAGATAAACCCAAACCAAAGCCTTTGGCATGACCGGACGAGAACTTTTTAATTTGCGAAGCCTTAAATGCTTCGCCGAAGCCAATGCCACGGTCTTTAACACTGACATTAATCTGGTCGCCGGTTTTAGTAACATCAATCTGAATCGGTTCCTGAGCTTGATTGGATCGTGCAAGATTTGCTTGTTTAGCATTGTCAATCAGGTTCACTAGCGCTTGCGTGAGCAGATTAGCGTTGGCTTTAATTAACAAATCCGGTTCACTGATTGTTGCGAGTAAATCAACAGTATCGCCACGACTCTTATACAGCGCGGTGACAATGCCGATGATTTCTTCGGGTGACTGCATATCCATTGGAATCCCTTTTACTGTGTTCGATTCCAGTCGCATCAAAGATAGTATGTTTTCAGTAGTACTCGCCAAATATTGCGCTTGCGATGCAATGAGCGCCGTTAAATGCGCCGTCTGCTCAGTATCTAAATGGACGTCTTTTTGTTGCAATGTGGTCGCTGCGCCAAGAATTGAAGTAAGCGGCGTGCGCATGTCATGTGCGATGGAGGCTAGTAGCGCACTTTGTATCGCTTCCTCTTGTGCCATTAATTCAGCCAGCCGCGCTCTTTCGCTATTCATCAGCCGTTGATAAGCCATTGATACTTGATCGATACAGGATTTGATAGCGGTAAACATTTCCATGTGGTCATTCGCATCAATATCGCACACCACCAAAATCGGGTGCTGACTTGGTAACCGATTGAATGGAATCAGCCAATATGGGGATTCTGGCCAGTTGTTGGTATACGAGCCAATCGGTTTGCCATTGTTTGCTACCCATTCTAGGGCACGTTGGTCGGGTAGTTTGAGGTTTTCAGGTAGCAGGGGGATGGTGTATGTATTATTGGCCTCAGATTGAGCAATGAAAAATGGCTTATTAAACTCTGCTTTTAACAAGCTGCAGGTGTCGTGCAGCATGGTATCTATATCTTTTGCCAAGGCAAGATTTTCAGCTAAGGTTCTAGCGAATTCCGCACGTTTTGATGCGATGATAGATTGATTGGTTTGAGATTTTAAGCGTTTTACCAATGATGTGATAACTAGGGATACAACTAGAAAACTAATCAAGCTTGCCCAGGATTCAATATGCTCGACCTGGAATGTATAGAGCGGCGCAACAAAAAAATAATTAATTGCAAAAAAAGATGCGAATGCAGTGCTAAATGCTATAAAAAAAGTGTAGAAATATGCAGCAGCGACAACTATCAATAGATACAACATAGTGATGCCTGTCATACCTAATGAACTAAAAAATCTATAATTAATGACGGTTATTATTGCCAATAAAACTGTCATGTAAAAACATTCAATAAGTTCTTTTTTCAACATTTTGACCCAAATATTTTTATTGGATAAATTATGCTCTAAATATTTCTAACTGATACTAATAAAACAAATGAGTCTTTTAAATAAACATTGCATAAATACAGATAAAAATTTGAATTGGGGCGCTCAATGCTAAAATACGACCTAGCAATAACCTGTATTTCGTTTCATCATCAAAAGATGACGAGGCGACAAGCCGCAGGCAGTACGTTTAGTACAACTAGCTAGTAATTGGCTTGTCCGTGGAATATACCAACTAAAGTTGGTTATTCTCACGTCAAAGCACATTATTCATACGTCAGGCGCAGGCAACAAAGTCAGAATTGATGAGGGAATGAAATAGATGGCGATTCAATGGTATCCGGGTCATATGACCCAAGCACGCAAAAAAGCCGAAGAAACCATGGAGTTTACCGACATGGTGATCGAGGTGCTGGATGCGCGCGTACCTGCTGCCAGCCATAACCCGATGATTGATGAAATGCGCCTGTTCCGCCAGCGCCCGCAGCTTAAAATCCTGAACAAGGCTGATCTTGCTGACCCGGCTACGACACAGGCATGGCTCAATTACTTCAACGCTCAGCCCAATACTAAGGCAGTCGCACTATCATGTAAAAAACCCGGCGATGCAAAAAAGATTCCGGCGCTATGCCGCAAGATTACACCGCATCGCGGCACACACCTAAAACCTTTACGCATGTTGATTATGGGCATTCCCAACGTTGGTAAATCTACGCTGATGAACGCCCTGCTCAACCGCCGTGTTGCCAAAGTGGGCGACGAACCTGCCGTCACAAAAAGTCAGCAGCGCTTTGATATTGACGACACCATGAGCATCACTGACACACCGGGAATGATGTGGCCCAGAATCGCTTATGAATCTGATGGCTATATGCTGGCAGCCAGCCATGCCATTGGTCGCAATGCGGTGATTGATGAAGACGTGGCGCTGTTTTTAGCCGACAACTTGTTAAAAACCTACCCGGCATTGCTTAACGCCCGTTACAAACTTGATTTAATGAAACTTGATGTCAGCAAGATGGATGGTGTTGATTTGCTGGAAGCGATTGCCAAACGCCGCTCCTACAAACGTCACGATGGTTTATGGGACACCGAAAAAACAGCGGTTGCTTTTCTAACAGACTACCGCAGTGGCGCTATTGGCCGCGTTAGTCTGGAATCTCCTAGCTCCAGAGCCGAAATGATTGCCAGCACACAACCCGAAAAAACCGATACATCAGAGAGCGAACCCGATACCAACAACGCTACTGACTCACCGCAATAAAACCCTGTAATGCTGAACTCCATGAATACGCCTCAACGCGAGGCAGTGAAATATCTTGATGGCCCGCTATTGGTGCTGGCTGGTGCCGGCAGTGGCAAAACCCGTGTAATTACGCAAAAGATCAGCTATCTGATTAAAGAGGCTGGTTACGGCCCCAAAGAAATTGCCGCCATTACCTTTACCAACAAAGCCGCACTTGAGATGCAGGAGCGTGTGGGCAAGTTGATGCAGGGCACCAACATCAAGGGCCTGACCATTGCCACCTTCCACTCGCTAGGCCTGCAGATGCTGCGTGCCGAAGCTGCATTGCTAGGTTACAAACCGCAGTTCTCGATACTGGATTCATCCGACAGTTTCAAAATTCTGGCAGACGTGCTGGCGACCACAGATAAACAGCTGTTACGCAAAACACAATGGCAGATATCCAGCTGGAAAAACGCCTTCATCAACCCAGATCAGGCCAAGGCACAGGCCGATGAAGAGTTGACCCACGCCGCAGCACGTGTGTACCAGATTTACCAGCAAACGCTTAAAGCATATCAGGCGGTAGATTTTGACGATCTGATCAAACTACCGGTAGAACTGTTTGAAAAGCATGAAGAAGCCTTGAATAAATGGCAGCGCAAGCTGCAATACTTGCTAATCGATGAGTATCAGGACACCAACGCCTGCCAGTACAAGCTGGTGAAAATGCTCACCGGTTTGCGCGGGCAGTTTACCGCCGTGGGTGACGACGACCAGGCCATTTACGGCTGGCGCGGCGCTGACGTGGAAAACCTGCGCCAGCTCACTACCGACTTCAGCAAGCTTAAAGTCATCAAGCTAGAGCAGAACTACCGCTCTACCGTGCGTATCTTGCGTGCCGCCAACCAGGTCATCAGTAACAACCCAAAACTGTTTGAGAAAAAACTCTGGAGTGAGCTGGGTACCGGCGATATGATTCAGGTCACCGCTGCCATGAGCGAGGAGCACGAGGCTGAAAGCGTAGTCATGAAACTGCAGGCGCATAAATTTGAAAACCGCACTTACTACAAAGATTACGCTATCCTTTATCGCGGTAATCATCAGGCGCGGATTCTTGAGCAACATCTGCGCAACCAGAAAATTCCTTATACCGTCTCCGGCGGACAATCGTTTTTTGATAAAGCCGAGATTAAAGACCTGATCAGCTACCTGCGTTTAATTGCCAATGAGGATGACGACCCGGCTTTTATCCGTGCCGCCACTACGCCGAAGAAAGGCATCGGCAACACCACGCTGGAACGTCTGGGTGAATATGCCAGCGCACATAAAATGTCACTGTTTGCGGCTGCGTTTGAAGGCGGCTTTCAAAACGAGATCGGCAACAAGCAGCTGGAAGACCTGCTCAATTTCTGCCAGTACATCAACAAACTGCAAGACCGTGCAGTGCGCGACCCGGCAGGTGATGTGCTGAATGATTTACTGGCAACGATTCAGTACGAAGCCTTTTTGTACGATAGTGAAGAACAACGTGCTGCCGAAGTTAAATGGGCTAACGTGCTGGACTTTATCGGCTGGCTCACTAAAAAAGGTGAACCCAGCACCGAGTACGGCAATGAAACCGATGGTAAAAACCTGCTGGAACTCACGCAGATGGTATCGCTAATGAGCATGCTGGAAGGCCGCGAAAACGGCGAACCGGACGCAGTTAAACTTTCAACGCTGCATGCTGCCAAGGGGCTGGAGTTCGGACATGTGTTCCTCATCGGCGTAGAAGAAGGCATACTGCCGCACCGTGAAAGCGTGGATAATGACAAGATTGAAGAAGAACGTCGACTGATGTACGTGGGCATTACCCGCGCACAAAAGTCACTGAACATCTCATGGTGCAAAAAACGCAAACGTGCCGGTGAAATGGAAATGTGCGAACCGAGCCGTTTTATTACCGAGATACCAAAAGATGACGTGCGCCATTTTGGCAATCCGTTCAATAAAGACCCTGAGGCCAGTAAAGACTTCGGTAAATCTAAAATGGCTAATATTCGGGCGATGCTGGAAGCAAATAAGTGATTGACTTTAATACTCAGTACGATTGAATTATCAACAATGTATTATTAAAACGGTATTACCAAGACTGTATTATCAAAACTTTGAATTTATTCATTAAAAAATCTCATCACAAACATGTACACTCCCTGCGTACGCTAGGGCCGGGGTTAATCACGGGCGCAGCGGACGACGACCCCAGCGGCATCGCCACTTACTCGCAGGCCGGTGCGCAATTTGGCCCCAATTTGTTATGGTCCATGGTGCTGATGTACCCGCTAATGGTGGGCATACAGATTGTCAGTGCCAGAATCGGCATTGTCACTGGTAAAGGGCTGGCAGAGAACATACGCGATATGTTTCCGCGCTGGCTATGCGTAAGCCTGATACTGCTGTTACTGATTGCAAATACGATTAACATCGCTGCCGATATTGCCGCCATGGGCGCGGCATTGCGGCTGGTTGTTGGTGGCGGCGCGCACGGCCACGCCATTTTCTTTGCCGTAACCTCACTCATATTGCAAGTATTAGTCCCTTATAAACGTTATGTGCGCGTGTTGAAATGGCTAACGCTCTCTTTACTAGCCTACGTGGCCGTGGTTTTCATGGTGCAGGTGCCTTGGCAGGAAGTATTTATCAGAACCGTGTTTCCTCATATTACATTCAGCGCAGAATACATCACGCTCCTCGTCGCCCTGTTTGGCACCACGATCAGCCCATATTTGTTTTTCTGGCAGGCATCGCAAGAGGTTGAGGACATCAAGGGTGACGATGAACGCAACCCTCTGTTGCAGGCGCCTCAGAATGCACGCCGCGAAATGCGCCGTATAAGGTTTGATACCTACGTGGGCATGGGCTTTTCCAATCTGGTCGCTTTTTTCATTATCCTGAGCACTGCAATGACGCTCAATGCCGCAGGTGTAACCAATATTCAGACCTCGGCCCAAGCCGCAGAGGCGTTACGACCGCTGGCAGGCGAAGTCACTTTTCTTTTATTCAGCTTGGGTATTATAGGCACCGGCATGCTGGCGGTACCTGTGTTAGCTGGCTCGGCAGCGTATGCAGTTGCCGAATGCTTTCACTGGCCGGAAGGGCTGGACCAGAAAGCCCGTGCTGCCAAAAGATTTTATGGCATCATCGCGCTGGCAACACTGGGCGGTGTAGTACTGGATTTCACTTCCATAGACCCGGTGCAGGCACTGATCTGGAGCGCTGTAATCAATGGCGTCATCGCCATACCGATTATGGCAGTGATGATGATCATGGCATCCAGACCTGAAATTATGGGTGCTTTTGTCATCAAGAAAAAACTGCGTATTCTTGGCTGGTCTGCAACCGGGCTTATGCTGATTACTGTTATTACCATGTTTGCAATCTGGTAGCATTAAAGGGGGCTTCTATAAATACACATTTTGGGCGCATTACTGCGTTGCGCGGTACTCGTAACCTCGCTGTATACCGCATACTATCTCGGCTCCTGCGTTCCGTGCGCCTTGTACTGCATCCCAAACTCTGCATTTATAAAAGCCCCCTAAACCAATTTTTAAGAAATCAATCACCCTATGCCTTACATTACCCTAGATAACGCCTCCTTAGCTTATGGACACCACGCCCTGCTCGACCATGCATCGTTTCAACTGGATGCCGGCGAACGCGTTGGCCTGATTGGGCGCAACGGCGCCGGAAAATCAAGCCTGCTAAAAGTCATTGCCGGCACATCCAAGCTGGATGACGGCACCGTATGGCGCGACCCAGGTGCACGTATCGTATATGTTCCGCAGGAGCCAGAACTTAATGCCACGCACACGGTATTTGAAGCCGTAGCTGAAGGATTGGGCAAACTGCAACAAACGCTGGTGGATTACCACCAAGTCACGCATGACATGGGGCAGCCCGATGCCGACATTGATGCACTCATGACACATATGCAAACCTTGCAACATGACCTGGATGCTCAAAACGGCTGGGCGGCACAATCGCGTGTAGAAGCCGTACTAAGCCGCCTGAATCTGGATGCTGATGCATTGATCAGCACGCTATCCGGTGGCTGGCGCAAGCGCGTTGCACTCGGCCGTGCATTGGTGGCAGAACCTGAAGTGTTGTTACTGGACGAACCTACCAACCATCTGGACTTAAGCGCAATTGAATGGCTGGAAGACCTGCTTCTGGGCTTTAACGGCAGTGTATTGTTCATTACCCACGACCGACGTTTTCTGGATAGATTGGCAACACGCATCACAGAGCTTGACCGTGGCAAACTAACTGACTTCACCGGCAACTTTACTCAGTATCAAGCTAAAAAAGAAGAACTGCTGGCCGTTGAAGAAACCCATGCGGCCAAATTTGATAAGTTTTTAGCACAGGAAGAGGTATGGATTCGGCAAGGCATCAAGGCGCGCCGCACCCGCAACGAGGGACGTGTAAGACGTTTGGAAGCCTTGCGTCTGGAACGCGCCGCACGCCGTGAGCGCCAGGGCAATGTAAAACTCAATGTCGATGCAGGTGAACGCAGCGGCAAATTGATTGCAGAACTGGAAAACGTCAGCAAGTCTTATGGTGATAAAGTGCTGATCAAGAACTTTAGCACACGTATTCTACGTGGCGACAAAATCGGCCTGCTCGGCCCGAATGGCATCGGCAAGACTACCCTGCTTAAACTGATTTTAGGTGAAATTGAAGCAGACAGCGGCCATATTGAGCGTGGCAGCAAACAAAGCGTGGCGTATTTTGACCAGATGCGTGAACAGCTTAATGAAGAAGCTACGCTGGCTGACACCATTAGTCCAGGCTCTGACTTTGTAGAAATCGGCAACGAGCGCAAACACGTAATCAGTTATCTGGAAGACTTTTTGTTCCCGCCGCAACGTTCACGCTCACCGGTTAAATCGCTATCTGGCGGTGAACGCAACCGCCTGTTGCTGGCAAGGCTATTTGCACGCCCTGCAAATATATTAGTGCTGGACGAACCGACCAACGACTTAGACATCGACACACTGGAACTACTGGAAAACCTGCTACAGGATTTTAATGGCACCCTATTTCTGGTCAGCCATGACCGTGCTTTTTTGGAAAACACAGTAACGCAAGTCATTGCCTTTGAAGGCAACGGCCAGCTTACGGAGTTTGGCGGCGGCTATGATGATTGGCAGCGCTTCACACAAAAACGTATTGAAGATAAAAAAGCTGCCGAGAGTGCGCAATTAGTAAAATCTAGCCAACCAGCTGCTTCAGGCAGCACCGGTGGCAACAAACTGGCAGCATCAAAACTCAGCTTTAAGGAACAGAAAGAATTGGAAAGTCTACCTTTGGAAATTGAGCAACTTGAGATTGAGCAGGCTAATATTGGTGAGGAGCTGGCAAAACCGGAAACCTACTCAAACGCAGAGTTGATAAAAACATTGCAAGCGCGCTTAAGTAACATTGAAGCCAGTATCGAAAGCAAGCTCCTACTCTGGGAAGCACTTGAAAAAAAGATCAAATAGCCATCCACATTAAAACAGAGTGCACCATTGGCAATAATTGATGATTGTAGATGCAGCACATCTTTATATCCACAATTTAAATAATGTTTTCAAATGCTTGACACTAATCTAATCCACCAGTACGATTGCGCACAACTGATTTATTAACAATTTATTAACAATTTATTAACAATTTAATAAATTAGTTGTCGTGCAATATATTTAAATTGCGTTGAGTTTTTAAAACGAAATAGGGCAAACCTTTTGAAAGATTGGGGCGCAAAGTTACCGGTCTAAGGAGCTAATACTCTATGACGGCGGGATTGCTAAATAGAATTGCACAGGTTAACTCCGGCAGTTTTACCAACCTATCCCCACTTTTGGTAACTTACAGGTCACAGACTATCTTCGACCTTAATGTTCATTTCTCAAACTCTGCACAAAATTAAATATATTTGTTTTGCAATTGACAAAAATTGACAAAAATTGATAACAATGCACAATAACCACTCATGGTTAATGGTTATAGTGCATAATCAAAATTTAAATTTAAATTGAATTTTTAATTTGTAACATAAAATCAATAAGTTAGAATAATTTAATTATATGGCACAAGAGTTGCATAGACAGTTGCTGATTATATAGATTTGAATGGCCTCAATTTTTAATCAACAAAGGGAAGATGTTTTCGTAGATTGACAGTTGTATTTTGCTGTAGCTAATCAACACCTGCTGGCATAACCACTGCCAGCGCTGATTAAAACCACAACTGCCAATCTAACTAATAACTATAAAATATGTTAACTGAATTTTCTGGCAATACTACTGATACAGCAGTTCAATCAACAACAAGTGCCAGCCTGATAAGCCTGGTACAGCGTATATTAACCTCCGGCGTCAATACTCGCATTGTGGTAGCAGATTTGGGCGATGTAATTATTCTTCCAAAACGTGGAGAGTATCACTCAACCATTGAGAATATGCCTGCATTTTGCACCGCACCGCGAACCAAATTTGAAATTCACCTCCTGACTGATAGTGAAAGCACCACAATTACAGTAGCAGGCAAAGATATTAAAGATCTGCTTTGGCAGGCGGCATTTCATGCGCATCAGGATAGACTGATCGGAGACTGCTCAGAAAATGATGTAATCCAGTTCAAGCGTTGGCCTAACCTGACACGACTGCCTGTCACCCCCAACACCGCGCGCATCTGCGCATTACTTACGCGACATCCAACATCAATCACATTGGTTCGCCGCGTTCTCGGTATTGATAGAGATGAAGTCAATCAGGTGATCAGTGCCGCCTTTAGCTCTGGCATAGTCAATACCATCAGCCGCGGTCCGTCTTTAGCAAGTTCCGAGTTAGCCGTTACAGAAGTTAAACCGGAGCAGTCGCAAAAAACCGGATTGTGGCACTCCTTGTTCGCTAAAATCTCGAGTCTTTAACACATGGAAAATAAAATCATTTTTGCAGGTCCGGTAGGATCAGGAAAGACCACAGCCATTAGCTCAGTCAGCGATATTTTGGTAGTCGGAACAGAAGCCAAGGCTTCAGACGAAGTTGCGCAACGCAAAGACAACACAACAGTTGCAATGGATTATGGTGTTCTTAACCTTGATGGCGGCACCAAAGTACACCTTTACGGTACGCCCGGGCAGGATCGTTTCAACTTCATGTGGGAGATCCTCAGCGAAAACGCCATGGGATTTGTCATTCTTATCGACAGTGCAAGACCAGACCCGTTAGCAGATCTAGATCATTACCTGACCGCGTTCAGCAAACCTATCGCCAAATGCAATGGCATGGTAGTCATTGGCGTCACGCGTACCGAACTGAACCCGCGGATTGGCCTGCTTGACCTCTTCTACGAACGTATTTCTACATTTAAATTAAACATCCCTGTTTTCGAGGTTGACGGACGTGATCGCAAAGATGTGAAACAAATGCTACTCGCCCTACTCGCCCTGCTTGACCCCAGCACAACGCGCACTAGGCCAACATGAATAAGATAGTACCCATAGACTTGTTAAGAACACTGAAAAACACATCTGCTGTTCCACAACGAGAGCCTGCTCAGGATGCTTTAACATCCAGCGGCAGCGCACTACTCGAACTCAATGGTTTCGGCGTTGCTTTCGGCAAGAAAATCGTGCTGAGTGAAATCACTTTCAGCATTCCAGATCAAGGCGCATTCGTACTACTTGGCCCTTCAGCTACGGGAAAATCCACCCTATTGCGCACACTGGCCGGCCTCAGCACCGCCAGCCCATCGTGCCGCACATGGGGTGAAG
>Ga0207970_100104_pt1 | contig 26555 bp, 25 predicted proteins | sample LakWasMet50_LOW8_2_FD_183886 | JGI IMG/M metagenome (GOLD analysis project Ga0207970, IMG submission 183886) | Freshwater sediment methanotrophic microbial communities from Lake Washington under simulated oxygen tension - Sediment Metagenome... | ecosystem: Environmental > Aquatic > Freshwater >... | reverse complement strand
CACCGACGAAAACACCCGCACATTCATCGCCTGGCGGCTACGTAACGGACTGTCGTTGGCCGATGCAGCGCGAGCATTGGACATGACGACACGCACCATGAGCGCCTACGGAACCGGCGCCCGCCCCGTTCCATATCACATTGCATTGGCCTGCAAGGGGTGGGAAGTTGAGAATCGTTAAAGGGGCTTAATAGGGATGTTCAAGATCTGCCAGGCAAAACCAAAAACCGCCACCACATTGGAATATGGCAATGTTGGACATAAACTGGATGACCAAAGTTTCTCTCGCTCCGAACCCCATCTTATCGAGCATATCAGATTGACTTTTTGTTTGGCTTATCTTTAGGCTTACGCCGAGATGATTGGCTTGGTTTTATAGAAGTGTCTTCTTCGAACAGCGATAGTTGCACTTGACCACGAGGAGTACCGTGGGGCAAAAGGAGCTGCTGCACATGAGTAAGAAGTTCTACTGCGTGTACAAGTACGCTCTCAGTAATAGCCGGGACTCCGGTTTTATCTTTCATATCAACTGCATAACGATCTTCATTAGCTTTTACATTGGAACCTTGTCCCACAAGACGAAACTGACAACCTACCCCAGGAAGAATTTCTATCGCTAAACTTCTGGGTATACTTTTTGGAATGGCGCTTAGAACCTCTAGCGTGCCATATGTTTTGGTCAACCACTCATACTCTAGCCAGCAAATATCCTCAGCAACCGGTTCGTCCGGTCGAAAAAATTGTCTCAGAGAACGCTCGACACCCTTAGCATGCTGTCTCCAAGCCTTATCCCAGTAGCTCGGCCCGAGTACGCCAGCTAACAAGCCATACCAAACAAGTACTTCAGGAAATATTTTTGCAGCAGATGCCAGCAGAAGAATATGACTGGTACCGCGACCAGCTAGCACCGCGGCAGCGGCTAGGGCAACTGTACCCGCGTCACGCCCAATAGCATTCGAGGTAAGTCTCCCTATAAGCACATCAGCTATGACATCAAAACCTTCCACGCGATCCTCAGCAGAGTCACTCAATAACAAGTTGTTGGTAGCCAAAAGATCTGCCGCTTGTTTATCTATTGCTCCCACAACTTGCAACACCGTATCAAGAACGTTTAACGATTCGTTCGGTACATTTTGCAGAGACAATGCCACTGACCATACCTTCCTTAACAACTCAACAGTGATATGCCGACGCACAAAACGCGAGTCACGCTCAACCATAACCAACCGCTCTATACATCTATTTCGGGCAATCTCATGGCCCGAATATAAAAGTACGGTTCTGGCAATCGCGAACGAGAAACAAGCGGTTGCTCGTGCAAGTGGCACCCCTACAATATTAGTGTCTGCATCTGCCTGTCCCAGCATCTCGCCAAGCACAATTGAAGACCAAATTGGGGAAACTATACCAACCATTGATTCTATCCGCGTCTGAAGTTCCAATTGTGTCCAGTCTTCAATGGAGCACACTCTACAAAACTGAGTCAAAGGAAATGCTTCTTCAGCATACGTTGAAATCCAAGAAAATAGTTCCTTCTCAGAAGACCCTACCAGCGCGACAGCAATAATCGGATCGCCACTATGTTCATCATCGCTTATACCCAGAACAACGTCAGAATCAATTGAATCTGGATCACTCATACGATAGCTTGAGAGCTTAAATTCTCCCATAAGAACCTCAGGCAGCTCCTGCCGGTTTAATGCATACCAAGAAAGATTCATAAAAGACTCACATTAAAATAGATCAGCTAGAGAGGGCGGCGTTTGTATCTTGGCAAATGCCGTTTCGACGCTTTTTGTGAAGAAGCAATATATTTGGCTAAGTAGTGAAATGAAACGGAATGAACCAGAACATAGCGGAATGACTGGGTTTGAAGGATGAATAATCGATTACTTAGTTTTCAATATATTTGGCTTAGAAAAGTCAAAAAAAGCCAAAATTTGCAATAATTTTGGCTTTTTTATTTTCGCATTATTGCGATGCATATCTATTTCTGGTCGCTGTCGTCCGATAGCGCAAGACCTTTCAAAAATTCACCTTCAAATTGACCTCCAGGAGTGAATATACGGCCTGTGAATTTTCCTCGCATCGTGCCTATACGCGCGACCTCGTCATCAATTATCTTTTGCAATGATTCTATAGATTCAGGCATAAAATCAGGATTTTGCCGTAATCTTTCCATTGTCATTTCAAGGTTATCAATACCTTGATCGGTAATAATTAAATTAAGTTCTTTAATGGCCGTTTCCAGAGCTACGTCACGTTGTTCCGCGCTGCTTGACATTACTCTGCTGTAAACAATCGCTGCAAAATAGCCCATTTCAGGGTTTTTAAGTGATTTGTATCTAAAATCATCTTCCGATAGACGCTCCAATACCTTCAAAAACATTGATGTATCAATCACATTGCGCGTAACAGTCGCCGTGTCCTTGGCTTGGTCGGCTAGCAGCATTTCACCTTCGCCAGTCAGCAGCCAATTGATGTTAACGCCACCCTCGGCCAATCCTCGCAATGCTCCCGATCCGGGCTCGCTCGGGCCTTTCTCATAATTTTTCCAAGATGGTAATGGGATATGAAATATGGTGGCAGCAGCAGGCTGAGAAATATCTAATTTGACCCTTAATTGACTCAATCTTTCGGATATTTTCATTTCGCACCTATCTTGTTTTGTTGCGAAATTACTGTAAAAACGTTCTTACGTTGTATTTCGTCTGCAACGCCTTGAAAAAAATAGTAATTATTTGAGTTCATAATAAAATCTTATTTGATGTTTCGCGAAATGAAAAAAGATGCTTTAAATTTATTTACAAGGATGAAATTTGGCGCTATTGTATGTGCTCCTTAATGACAAATTGGAAACACAAATATGAGCACAAAAACACAAAAAATAGATCCTACCGACCTATCCTCAACAACTTCCGACTGGCACCCTTCATTCGTGGTTGCAGCCCTGCATCAAGCAGGTTGGACAATGGTAAACCTAGCCAAACACCACAATTTAAAAGGCATAGGAACATTTTCAAAGGCTTTGCGCTTTAGCCTTCCCATTGCAGAGCAACGGATTGCCGATGCTATTGGAGTACATCCCAAAGTGATTTGGCCCAGCCGATATTACGAAAACGGTGATGCAAAACCAAGGGGTTTCCGTGTGTTACAGTCTACACCGCCCAGCCGTACCGTCAACGGTGAAAGTTAATCAGGGGGTTATCATGAAGCCACAAGATCAAGTTACTCTGGATCTATTTTGCATAGGTAAGATGCCTAATTCAATACCGCCAAAACCCGGCGCGCTGAAGATCGGCTTAAATTTGCGCAGATTCCTGGCGGAGACTATCAAAGAATCGTCATTAACGCGGGAACAAATCGTTGAGCGAATGAGCGAATTGCTGGGTACTCGGATTAGCCTACCTATGCTTAACCGTTGGCTGGCTTATAGTTCTGAGGAGTGGCGATTCCCATTGGAGTATTTACCGGCCTTGGAAGCTGCTCTGGGAACTCATGCGATACTCGAATGGATGGCGGATTTGCGGGGCGTCCGTCTGTTGGCAGGCCGTGAAATTTTGGAATACGAGTTAGGCAAAGCAGCACTAATGAAGTCGGAATTAAGACAGCATGAAGCCCGCTTAAAAAAGCCTTGGGTGAAAAACATGGATGACATCAATAAGCCGACGACTTTAGCGGAAATTGCCGATGTTTTGGGAAAAAGCAAAAGAGCAATTGAAATCCTAGCAATTAAAAGCGAGTGGATTTATACGCTAGAATCCGAGTCCAGTAAAAAACGCTCGTATGACTTAGTTGTTTTACCCAAAGACATCCAAGAGAAAATCGTCATATCCCGCCTGAATGCCACATTGCGTCTGGATGACACCACGAAGACGATTATAACGGCGAGCAATACGCCAACTGATATGGAGAGGCCAGCGGCGCTAGACAAAGCGATTTTGGACGATAAGCAGCGTGAGCGTGATGGTTCCCGGCGATTGATTTTACAGTTTGTCCGGGGATTTAAAGGAGGACTGAACAAGGCCATAGCGGCGTTGAATTCGGGGTATTCGGCAGGCACTTTGCACCCGGATTTGATGCACGCCGTTAAGTATTGCAATGACAAATTGAATGCTGAGCGAGTTGGTAAGATTTCTGCTCGGTCAGTGACCCGCTGGCAATCGGAGGCCAAAAAAAACGGCCATTGCATCCCCAAGAAAACCCGCGTGGAGACTCGCTGGCAGGATGTGCCGTGGTTGCCGATGCTATTAGCTTGTTACCGCAAACCTCAAAAGCCACAGATAACCGAAGCGTATGCCGAATTTAAGAAAGATTGGGAAGCACAAGGTTTTAAAGAGAAGCTGCCCAGCTACGCAACGGCTCATCGACGGTTAAATAAGGTTCCGATGGTGGTGTTGCAAATGGGGCGATCAACCGGATCGGAAATGGCCGCAATGCGCCCCTTTATCCGCCGTGACTGGTCAGGGATGAGCAATGAAGTATGGGTGGGCGACGGGCATACCTTCAAGGCCAAGGTGCGGCATCCAGACCACGGCCAACCATTTGCACCGGAAGTAACGGTAATTATCGATGCGGCTAGCCGGTTTATTGTGGGTTGGGCGTTTAGCTTGTCTGAGAATCAGATTGCTGTTTCAGAGGCGCTGGGTAAAGGCATGATTAAACATGGAAAGCCGTTAATTTATTACAGCGACAACGGTTCAGGCCAGACTGCCAAAACCATTGACGGCCCTGCTGGCGGGATGTTGGCACGAATGGGTGTACATCATGAAACAGGTATTCCGGGTAACCCGCAAGGGCGCGGCATTATTGAAGGGCTTTGGGACATTACCACCATCGCGGTGGCGAAAACCATGCCAACCTTCCAAGGTACTGGCATGGATGGCGACACGATAAGGAAGAACACGCAAGCCATTAGCCGAGCTAAAACAAAAGGCGAAGTACCCGAGTTTGTGCCTAGCTGGCAGCAGTTCATTGATGATTGTGAGGCGCGGTTCGACTGGTATAACACTCAGCATCAACACAGCAGCCTAAATGGAAAAACGCCTTCGGAGGTTTACCACGCCAATTTTGATGAACGTTGGGCTTGTCCATTGGGCGAAGATGAAATCATCAACCTATACCGACCATTTGTCGAGCGTGTACCGAATCGCGGGGAAGTACGTTGGATTAACAACGTGTATTTCCATCAGGCATTAGCAGAATTGCCGGATAAAACTACAGTTCGGGTGGCATATGATTTGAACGACGCTAATCAGGTATGGGTCAGTGATTTACAGGGGCGTTTCATTTGTGAAGCGGTTTGGGATGGAAATAAACGTGCTGGCATGCCAGTTCCACTGAAAGACGCGCTGAAAGAGAAACGTATCGACGGCATGGAAAAACGCGGCCAGGCAAAGATTGACATAGCTAATGCAGAGCGTGGAAATATTATTGACGGGGAGGTGTTGCAGCGGGTGCCGGTGATTCCAAGCGAGCCGGTAGAGCCGTTAAAGCGCGTGGTAATCGAAGGCGATTTTAACAAGCAAGAACCGGCCGAAAAGCAGCTGAGCTATCAAGAAACCCAGATGTTTTTGCAAGGAGGGTAAGCGGTCGAAAAAGGGTAGTACCTTCCAAATGGTTGCACCCATCTGGAAGCTTTAAAAAACAACACTTATCAAAAGCACGGAGATTATAAGCATGAAATTGAATTACGTACAGACCAGCAATCATGATCGTTTTATGTCGGTGGTTACAGCGGTTGAAAACGGGGCGGCTAGAGAAGCCATGGGGATATTGGTGGCTGGTGAACCCGGTGCTGGTAAATCGCGCACTGTCGATCATTTTGGCGCAGAGCGTAACGCCATTTATATCGAGGGCTTGCCCGGCATGACCATGAATTATATTCGTGATCTGTTGGCGTATGAGCTTGGGGTTACTGGCTTGAAAGGCTTTGCGCTGCAAAAGTCGATTAATGAAATGATGGTACAGCGTCGTCCGCCTATCATTCTGGATGAAGCGCAGCACGGCCTCGATAATAAAGCCAATGTGATTGAGTATTTGCGGCGCATCGCAGAACAGGCTGGAGTGCTGCTGATTTTGGTTTGTCACTCGTCAGAAAAGCCAAGGTTTGCAGAACATAAACTAGCGCATATCGCTACCCGTATCAGCGCGGTGGTGGACTTTAAACCGGCAAATTTGGCGGACACGCAGTTGTATTTACAGCAGCTTTGCGAGGTGTCGGTAGATGACGGCATAGCTAGGCTTGTGCTTGAACAATCGCGGGGGCGCTATCGATTAATGGCGTCCGCAGTTAGCACTTTAGAGAAGTTGGCGGCCAAGCTAAAAAAATCGGCTTTGGTTGAGGCGGATGTTAAGGGATATTTGCTTTGCGAGGACGCGATGCGGAGTCTTCGCAAAGGGGCAAAATAATGCCAATGCGTAAAGGACAAAAAGCACCGCGCACCATGACGGGCGGGCTACGCGCCCGAGCTTGGTGGGTGTTGCGAAAGAATCGGAGCATGACGCTGGCAGAGTTGATGCTGACCGTATGCGATGGCGAAGAAAAAAGTGCCGAAAGCAACTTGGGTCGCTGGCTGAATAAGCTGGTATGTGCCGGATTGCTGACCCGTGAGCGGGTGGCCGACGGCAAACTGACCAGTAACGGCAGCTATCGCTATACTTTAGTGAAAGACTTAGGCCCGAAAGCGCCGGTAGTGCGAGACTCCAGCAGCGGTGTGTATAACCCGAACAATGGCGAAATTATCCCCTTTACAGGAGCCCAGTAATGGCACCACAAGACAATGCCCCAAACCTCGATATTAACAAACCGCTTGATTTGGCTGAGAAGGCTTCCGAAGTCCTGTACCGCGCCCGAGCCATGGTATGCACGGCGATCATTATCAGCGACTCAAGGGCAATCGATTTTGAAAAAACGACATTCCGGGAAGACGGCTTGGCTTATCAGCTTGAGGCACTTTATGAATTTGTGAAGCAGTATGAATCGCTGTTTGATGGGGCAGTGGATGATATTTTGAAGAAGAAAAACAGAGAGGAAGGTGAAGTGCTGCTAGAAAACAGCGTCTAAGCCGTTTTTAGGTATTAACGCTGCCCTTAACACCGAAAAAAAACATATCTCTCGATGTCAGGCCCCATAAATGCTTTATGGGGCCTGACGATAGACAATTACTAGCCGCTATTTCAGTCGGTAGGCCACTCAAGCCAATACTGGGTTATGTTATTTCGCATGGAGAAATAAGATTTATCTATAAGAAATAACCCTATCATCCTCGCCCCTCCCTTCCGAAGCCGTTCGGATACCTCCGAACATGTTCGGATGAAAAAATGGACCAACCTTAATTTATAGCGAAGTGTCCATGAATCCCGAATCATTACGCGATATAGATCGTTCCCTATGGCCTGAGTTGATTAAAGACCTTGCCGAATTTATTGGCGATGCCGCCGCTTTAAATCTGTTCGTTCGATTTGCCGGACGGCATTTAAACGTACCCACAAGAGCAATATCCGATCATGTGATTGAGCAGACCATTGGGCGGGGCAGGTTCGTGCAGCTGGCAAAACATTATGGTGGCGAAATTCTAAAAATTCCCGGCGGGCATAGCCTACTGATCCAAGACCGGAACCTTAAAATTGCTCACGATCATTATAAAAACGGGATGAAGATATGCGATTTGGCAACCCACTATCATTTATCTGATCGACAGGTTTCCAAAATCGTGAATACCACCAAGCTATAGGCCCGTTGCCGCTTTATGGCATTTATCGGGGCAAAGCCTTTACTTAACATTCTTTCCTAAGGAAAAAACATGGCTCTAAACAAAGACCGAAATACACCCACCCGCGACGGGACTGATGTCGTCCATCCCGTCGCCGCCGCTAAGAAAATTTACGCGGGTTCTCTGGTCGTTTTGAATGCGACCGGCTACGCGGAACCGGGATCAACGGCTACGACCTTGACCGCCATAGGCCGCGCCGAAGCACAGGTTGATAATAGCTCTGGCGCTGACGGTGCATTAACGATTACGGTGCGCCGTGGCGTTTTCCGTTTCAGTAATCACGGCGACGCGGTCACGCGCACGGAAATCGGCAAATCTTGCTATATCGTCGATGACCAAACCGTTGCCAAGACTGACGGAACCGGCACCCGTTCGGGGGCCGGTAAGGTGATTGACTTGGACAGTAGCGGCGTCTGGGTGGAGGTTGGGTAATGGATGGCACAAAACAACAACCTCGTATCGGTTCCTGTGTGGGGAGCATAGCGCTGGCGCTGGCCGCGACCGCTAACGAAACCCAGTCTGAACAATGGATACACATTATGCCGTCCGGCGAGTTTAGCGGCCGCGATGGGCGCGGGCCTTGGGCGATGCATAATGCCGACGCGGTGATTGCGGCTTCCGCTGCTTTTGCGGGTAAAAAACCGATTCCGGTGGATTATGACCATCAAATTGATATGGCCGTTAAAAACGGTCAACCGGCTCCGGCGGCGGGCTGGATCAAGCAATTGCAATCAAGGGCAGATGGCCTTTGGGGGCTTATCGAGTGGACGAGCAAAGCCAGCGCCCATTTAGCCGCTAAGGAGTATCGCTACCTCAGCCCGGTCTTTAATCATACGCCCAGCGGCGAGGTGACGCGGGTATTGCGGGCCGCTTTGACCAATAACCCCGCTTTGGAATTAACCGCCTTGGCGAGTGCTCAAGGAGCCGATATGCAAGCCCAAGACCCTATGGTTGAATTACGTAGCCTGTTAGGGCTGGCCGGTGATGCCGACATGACGGCCATTATTCAGGCGGTGCGTGATTTAACAGAGCCGCCCGACACTACCCAGCCGGAGGCTAAGCAGCTTTTTTCCTTGGGCGATATGGAGGCAGTGAAAGCCAGTACCACGATGGCATTTCAACAGCAGGCGGAAGAAACCGCCTTCGCTACGGCAGTCGATTTAGCGGTTATACAAGGTCATATTCTGCCGCATCATAAAGAAATCGCCTTGACCTTATGCCATAACGATAAAGGTAAGTTTGATCAATTTGTTGCGACCGTATCGCCCTTTTTAAAAGGGATACGCGGCATGCAAACCGGCGGGATTGCACCGGAGTTTAGCGGCTCAAACGAACGCCCAACGCATCTTGACGAGACGGCCAAGGCTGTTTGTCATGCTCTGGGCCATACCAAAGAAGAATACATTCAATTAGGAGTTACCCATGCTGATTAACGGCGCAAACATAGCTTCCCTGTTTCAGGGCTTCAATACGTCTTTCAATAAAGGTCTACAGGCCGCCCCTAGCCGTTATAAGGAGGTGGCGATGGTGATTCCCAGCACCACGCTGGAAACGACTTATGGCTGGTTAGGGCAGTTCCCCAGGCTGCAAGAGTGGGTCGGTGACCGAGTCATCAAAAATCTTGAAAGCCATAGTTATGCGGTCAAAAATAAGCTGTTCGAGAGCACCGTCAAGGTTAAACGTATCGACCTGGAAGATGATCAGTACGGCATTTATGGGCCTTTAATGGAAGAGATGGGCCGCGCCTCTGGCGACCATCCCGATGAACTGATATTCGCCTTGCTGTCACAAGGTTTCAGTACCCTTTGTTACGATGGACAAAACTTTTTTGATACCGATCATCCGGTCGGCGGCGAGGAAGGTGTAACGAGTGTTTCCAATATGCAGGCGGGCGCGGGTTCGCAATGGTTCTTATTGGATACCAGCCGCGCGATTAAGCCGCTGTTATTTCAAGAACGTATTCCTTATACTTTCCAAAGCTTAACGGCTGAGACAGATGAAAACGTTTTTAAGCGTGACGAGTATCTCTACGGTGTAAGGGCGCGTGCTAATGCCGGTTTTGGCTTGTGGCAGTTGGCTTTCGGTTCGAAGGCGACCTTAGACGCGACTAATTACACCAGCGCACGCAGTGCCATGATGGCAATCAAGAGCGATGAAGGGCGGCCAATGGGAATCGTGCCAAATAAGCTGGTCGTTGGCCCCTCACTGGAGCAGGCAGGCCGTAAGCTGGTTAATAATCAGTTGGTTGCTGATGGCGGCGTAGCAGTTAGCAATGAATGGGCAGGCAGTATTGAGCTAGTGGTTGTACCTTGGCTGACTTAAGGAAATTGTAAAGACGAATTAAGGCGGGATGGTGTGCAGATTGATAGTGCAAAATCCCGCCAAATATCCTTAAAACATGCTGAGTTATAATATCTAACAAATTAGGGGGCTAAAGTGATAGAGAGTGATTCAGATAGCATTATTTACGACATCGTACAGAAGTTTCCTGAAGAAGAATGGATGTCGCGTATTCATGAGGCATTACCAAATATCGATGACGGCTCTATCATGAGTGCAATAGAAATATTCTTTGGCGGCGATGTAAGGGTTGTTGAGGAAGATGGTACTAAACACGGCTATTTCGATTCTACTCACATTTAAAGCGCATTTTTTTGAGCCAAATATTTTGAAAAAAATATGCCAAATATCATGCCGCGCCACATTTTGAGGATTCTACCCGAGTAATAGCCTGTCAGTGCTGTTTTAGCACGAGTAATAGCCATAAATAGGAGTTCGCGGCGAGTCTGAGGGAATTGTAGCTCTTCCAACCCATAGAGGTGTACCGCTCGAAATTCTGTTCCTTTAGATGATTTTAAGACAATGACATGAATCCGCTTTCCTGATTGAAATGACTGTTCTACAGAGTTGTCATTGTGATAGGCGACCGACTTTGCCAATGGAGTTTTGTCAAACATTCCTTGTAGCTCAGTAACCATAATAGTGAGCGGCACCAAGATACCGACATCTTCATCAGGGTATGATCTCAGTTGTAACTCAATGGTCTTTTTCATCGCATCAAATTGTTCTTGCCTGTTTGCAAAACCCAATAAATCGGCACGCGATTGCGATTCACCTTCATTATAGTTGGAATTAGTCCGCAGACGGTCTGCATCGTTCTCGGGTTGCAAAGCCTTGTCTGCCACATCTGAAATAGCCGTGCCAATTCTATAATGATAACGCAACGTCGTCTTAACGAAGCCCTGTTTCTCCAGCAGGGGAATAGTCTGACCGGATTCATAAATCATTTGCTTCGAGTCGCCAGCCACCGTAATGCGTTCAGATATTTGCATAAGCACATTGACTTCTTCAATGTGTAAATCCTGCACCTCGTCAACCAACACTGCGTCATAAAGGTTTCTTCCATTAAGACGTTGATTAGCCACCTTCAACATTTTAATTATTTCTTGTCGATCTTTTTCAAAGTCTTTGCTCTTAGTGTACGTTGCTAGTTGCTCTGGTGCGTATAATTGAATATGTGACAAAGCCCAACGCTTAAAAGTTTGAATCTGTTCCTGTTCCAAATATTTTTTTTCTCCAAGACCAGTACGGATGAAGTCTTGTAATGCTCGTGTAAATGTCAGAATCAAAACGTTTTTGAGTCCACATCCATGAATATAACGCGCCCTCATTACGATAAGATTAGTCTTACCGGAGCCAGGAGGCCCCACTATCAAATGTCTGCCATCAGCATCCAGACTAACAAAACGCTTTTGGTCTTCATCCATTTGCTCCGGCTTCGTCCACCAATTACCTTGCATTTTAATCTCCCACAATGTCGGCCAAAATCGGCCAAGTAAGCACAACTAAATCAACTCCATCTACGATACAGCCAGTTTCATTCAATTCCGAATGTTTGATAAGTATGTTGCTCACAGCCTCAATAAGTGTTTCTAATAATTCTCGCTGTGATATACCATCAATATTGATCTCACCAATAGCCCGTCGTTCACCGCTGAACTCAATCTGCTCTTGCTCCAAGGCTGCATTAGCAGCTAATCGCACAGTAGCAAATTTTTCTCTTACACCGCAGTCCCACGAATATTCTATTGCCAAGTTTACCCCAAGCTCTATGGCTGAGAGCTTCAGGAAGAGACTAGCCTTATTCTCGTTACGGCCTAAATCGGAAACTCGCAAGTCAGGCGAGAATCCAGCAATAAGCTGATTACGCAGTTCATGTATCAATTCTTCGAGCCGTTTCTTACGGGACATCCGCAGGTTCTGAGCCTGAGTTTCATTGAGCTCAGTACGATTTGCACTCGTAGCGCATTTGGTCAGGGTTCGCTTCAATTTTTCTTTCGCTGACTCAACACGCTCGTCGAAATCAGACCAGTCAACAAGCTGAAGCCGCAACTCACTATCTTTAGTAAGGCAGCGAGCTGCAAGCGCAGCCCAAGTTGAAACACTGGAAGATATTTCAGTAAAATCGGGAACCTCCCGCATAACTGCCATTGCCAATGCGTATTTGTTGTCCGCTGCAACAGATTGCTCAAAAAGTGATTTCTTGCAGACTAGATCGTGGAGTACGCCACCTACTTGGTAAATGGTTAACCCACGCCACAGAGCAATCGATGGTGGTTCGAGACGAAACAAATATTCTGGTGAACTATACTGGGCCGTGGCTATAAAAGGACGTTTCTCACCATGGTCAGTTCCTCCGACACGGTCTTCATCTCCTGAAATTTCTCTTACCACTCCGAGATCGAGCAACTTCAACTGTGTAAAATCCGATGAAACTAGAATATTTTCAGGTTTGATGTCGCGGTGAACCAAATTATTCTTTTCAAGAAAACGAACTGCCTCAACAAGTTGACGAATTAGCGGTGCGACTGCTTCGTCAGGAACCTTTCCAACCACTCTCTTAAGCTCAATACCTAGAAAGAATTCCATCGTAACAAAGCAGGTGTTGAATTCCTCATCAACTGCGAATGTATCAATTATTGATGGGCAATGCTGATCGATCAATCGCCTCTGAAGCTCCAACCGATGGCATTCGGCACTCTCCATATCAGGAGTGAAGAACTTGGGATCATAAACCTTGAGGGCGCGAACTACGCCTGCCTGATCCCAGGAAAAAACAACAGCTGAACCACCGTCCCCAAGCTGGTTACCAACATTTCCTCCGCCACGGGCAACAACAAACTGCTCCGCAAGTTGGCGGCAAATTAATATGTCATCAGATTTCACGAAAACTCCAGAGGTAGTATTTATTCGTAGCGGGAACAACAAGGACAGAGCACGGTTTATCAGTCTCTGAAACCGTCACTCAAAAATTGTAGCTATCCATTATTAGCTAAATGCATCTTTCACGGATAGGGTTATTGTCCAGTATTTTGTTATATCTGCATAGTCAGCCTAGGCTTACGAATAAGTTGACAAAAAAAAGACATGCTCTGTAGCTAAAAAACCACATAGGGGGCGAATCGCCACTATTTATGAATATCAGTACTATTTGGACATGCTTTTTATGCCCAACATCACGATGTTTCAATGTGGCGACAGATTTCTATTTTCCCCATCGCCAGACGCTAAAGCGTTGGGCAACGAAAAGCCGTTGCCCAACCCACGCGACCGTACACTGTTAAATAACGATCTCCAAGCCCTTAAGCTGCACCATATGCAACAGCTTAAGCGCGATTCCGGTCGGCCGTTTTTGGCCGATTTCCCACTTTTGTACGGTTGATACGCTGGTATTTAACAGTGCGGCAAATACCGCTTGGCTTACGTGCGAGGCTTCGCGGATTTGCTTGATTTCCTCGGGCCGCAATTGTTCTATCGGCGGCAGACACAACCGATCAAATTCCCGCATCGTGACTTGATCCATAACACCGGCATTATGAAGCCCCTTGGCTGTTTCGTGAACGGCTTCAAGTATCGCTGATTTCGTTTTTCTCATTACAATCTACCTCAATCAATTCATTTGCACTCTGCGCTATTTCAATAGCCTGCTGCGAGAGCGATAACAAGTGCGCGGCAAGATTTTTCAAAGCTTCTTCCTCGTCTTTGTCGATATATAATCGACCGGCAATTCTTTCCGACGAGGTTGTTAGATTCGCGATCAGGCCTGTAATTCCGATCGGAATGCTTTCAAGCAGGCAGGGCTCGATTCGGTAAGGCGTTTCAATGGGGAGTGGCATGCCGATCTTATAATCTCACAAGATATTGTTTTTATAAGATGAAGCATACTATTTGTTTAAAATTTTGCCGATTTTTCTGCCGATTGCAGAAGTGAGTTTAATTTATTGTTTTAATTAATATTTGATTGCCAATCGCACAGAATCTGTGCCGGTTTTAATTGTAACTATTCAGCAGTTAAAAAATAGTACATTGATGCTAAACATAGGCGACATGGATTTGGCTGATAAACTCCTTTTTCATGTGGCTATGTTATCGTTAAGCATTGAAGACAACGCATTGCAACGGGAGTGCAAGCTTCGCCTAAAGCGCCTACTTTTGGTGATTGTGCTTGCAGGCGAAGCCTGCACTCCAGCTGTCTGTGACTTCCACGCGCCCACCACATTTCAAAACGGCCTTACTTGACCGCCCGCAACAAATTGCCGCAATACAGCTCCTTACCCGTTTTTGTCCGCATCCACAGTTGTTTTATTTCCAGTTGATTTGCAGAAAAATACTGCCGGGCAGACATTGCCAAATCCGCCGGCTCTATTTTAGGCGAGTAGGTATTAAGAATTAAAAAAGCCCCCGGATTCATTAACCCATAAGCCGTTTCTATCAAGCCGGACAGGTGATTTTCCAGCTTCCATTTTTCGCCTTTGACGCCTAGTCCCCAGGCAGGCGGGTCCATGATGATGCCTGCGTATTGATTGCCCCGTTTCAATTCGCGCTGGGCGAATTTTAACGCATCTTCATGCACCCATTTGATGTCGGAAAGATTAGAACGCTCCTTGTTTTCGTTGGCCCAGGTGATCATTTGCCTGACCGAATCCACATGCGTCACTTCCGCCCCATTGTCACGGGCAACCAGCGACGCCGCGCCGGTATAGGCAAATAAATTTAAGACCTTTTGCCCGGCACTCACCCGTTCCTTAATAAAGCGCCAATTTGCCTGCTGTTCGGGGAACAGACCCACATGTTTGAATTTGGTTAGCTTCAAGCCGAAGTTTAAGTTTCCGTAGGAAATAAGCCATTGTTCGGGAGCATGCGGTTTGATGTTAAGCCAGCGGCCTTGGGTTGAGGATTGTTCTTCAAATTCCCAATGCGCCATGTCTCGCCATTGGGCAAAAGGCCATCCCGGTTTGAAATTGGCTTGGATTTCCGGACGGATGGTGATGACCTTCCCCCACCGTTCCAGCTTCTTGCCGTCGCCCGCATCCAGCAGTTCGTAATCAGGCCAAGGCTGGCCGTATTCGCGTGGAATTATTCCGGTTTGTGCTTCTTCATTCATGCAATCGCCATTTTCATTGGCAGACATATTAATATTTCACTCATAAGGCATCAAAATCTTTTGCACTAAACTCGCACTCTCTTTAATGTTGGCGCGTCACGCCAGACAACAATATCGAATCGATATAACATTCGCCTGCCTCAATACACCCCAAGCCTGGCAATAAGCTTAGTGCAGCGGATTATTCGCGATTCTAGCTCAACCTGTTCATCGATTCATATACAAGATTTAACAGCATCACCTGGTTGGTAAGCTCAAGCTCATGAAACAATACCCCGTGCGAGAACCTTGGCGGCGCGTCTTTTTTCTTGCTGGGCAACTGTTGAATACTGCGAATCGTCACGCTGGTATCTATATGCGCGCTCTGATTGGTCGGCTTGATAGGGAAGTCGAAAGAAATTAAAGCTTCTTGATTAAGCTCGCCCAGAGCGCTATCGGCAATTATTGCGGCGCCTGTGACACTGATATCGGCAATAATACCGGCTTGAGCGATGCCATTGACCTGCACCGGCAAATTGACCTTGGCTCTGATGGCTCCGCGTAATGCGATGGATTGGATATCCGTGGGAAAGCTTAGGTGCATATAATGATGCGGGGCTCGGAAGATGGTTTTTACATGACACGTCAACGTAAAAACATCCACCCCTGATAATATCCGCAGGATAACCTGCTCACCTACCTGAATTTGAATGGAAAGCCCATTCTCAACAGGTGTCTTTATTATCAAGTAGTCTTTATCTAAGTAACCGATGAGCTCTGTATAATAAATCAGCTGCTTGGCGCCATTTTGCACCGCCATTTGCAAGCGTGCCCCGACTTGCAAATTAATATCCTTAAAAGTAGCCATCCTGCCTTCATCCAAATTCTAATGTAAGCTTTTAATTATACAAATAAACAGCGCAACTAGAAAGGACACAATCCGCCCTGCTAACCATCAGGCATCGGGCGGCCTACACAACCGACAACTTCAATACAAGCCCAATTGCAACTGAGCGACTTCCGACATCATTTCCCGCGACCAGGGCGGGTCAAGCACCACTTCGACATTAACACTGGCGACACCGGGCAGTGCGCGGATGCATTTTTCCACGTCGCTCTGGATAACAGGGCCCATTCCGCAGCCTGGGGCGGTCAGGGTCATTATCACATGCACATGATTCAGGCCGTCATCCGTAGGCGTTACCAGACACTGATAAACCAGCCCGAGGTCAACAATATTGACCGGTATTTCGGGATCGTAAACCGTCTTCATCACTTCCCAACAGTTTTGTTCAACCGCCGCCGCATCGGTCTCCGATACCAGCGTATGCAGTTGATTCGGTTCCTTGCCCAAAGCATCGGCATCCGCTCCGGCAATACGCACCATGTGACCGTGTTCGGTGACCACGGTATAGTTGTCGCCGAGCGCCTGATGAATGGTGACTATCTGGCCTTGACTTAAAGTCCCGGTATTGCCGTCAGGGATAGTAACAATGTTGACATCTCGGGTTAAAACAACGTCTTCTCTTTCAGCCATAATAGTTCAGTTATAGATAGAAGGTTCGTGCATCGATAGCCTGGCCGGTTATGCCTATACTTTCTGAGCCGAATAAATACAGATAAATGGGAGCCAATGATTTCATTGATGGCAGCTTGCTTTTATCTTCCGCCGGATAGGCCCGTTTTCTTAACGGGGAATCTACCGGCCCCGGTATCAGGGTATTGACCCTGATTTTGCCGAAGGCTTCATGCTCATCGGCCAGTATGTTTGCCAAGCCTTCCAGGGCTATTTTTGAAACGCCGTACGCCCCTGCATAGGCCGGGGCTTTTCTGGCGGAAGAATCGGAGGTGAATACGATAGACGCATGTTCGCTCTTTTGCAGTACCGGCAACAAGACCCTGCACAGTAGAAAAGGCGCATTCAGGTTAACGTTTAAAGTATGCCCCCAGTCTTTGGTTTTGTGTGTGGCGATGGGAGAAAAGGCGCTGAACTCTACCGCCGAATGCAGAATGCCCTGCAGGGAACCGTATTTTTCACCAATCTTATCGGCCAATTCCTGATACTCGTTTTCATTGGCGCCCGCCAAATCAAACGGATAAATGACCGGTTCAGGCGCCTTGATGGTCAGAATCGCATCGTAAACCGCTTCCAGTTTGGCAATGTTTTTATCCAGTAAAATGATGTGCGCACCGTGTTTGGCCAGCGCCAGAGCAGCAGTGCTGCCAAGGCCTCCGCCCGCGCCGGTAATTAAGATGACTTGATTTGTTAGCGGCATGACAGTGATGCTATCCAGGTTGATATTTGATCGGGCGACTCGATTAACGCATCAGCGCCCCAGGTTTCCGGAGTGTCGCCGGGTTTAATGTAGCCGTAAAGTGCAGCCAGTGTTTTCATTTGCGCATTTTTCCCGGCAGTAATGTCATGCAGCGCATCGCCGATATAGACGCATTCCTGCGGATCGACTTCCGCCTGTTTGCAGGCTAGCAGCATCGGTTCCGGATGGGGTTTGGGGTTGGCGGTAGTGTCGCCGCTGACGATGCAGGCGGCCCGCTCGGTCAGTTTTAAAGCGTCCATCAGCGGGTTGGTGAAGCGTTCGCGCTTGTTGGTAACCACGCCCCACTTCAGCCCTTGCGCTTCAATCGCAGCCAGCGTATCGGCCATACCCGAGAAAAAAACCGTGTGCTCGGCGATATTATTCTGGTAGTGAGTCAGCATGGTTTCCAGAATAGCGGCCTTCAACCGATCGTCAAGTAAAGGCTGGCCGGCGTTGATCATTGCCGCCGCGCCGTACGAAATAAACGGTTTGATGATTTCGGGCGCAACAGCATCAAAACCATGGATGTCTAATGCGTGGTTCAGGCATGAAATCAAATCCGGCGCGGTGTCGACCAAAGTACCGTCAAGGTCGAATAATACGCAGGATAATTTGAAATCGGCAGTCATGTTTATTCGACGCGCTTAAAGGCAGCGATGTAATTGACATCAATGTCTTTGCCAAGACTGAAATGTTTGCTGAACGGATTGTATTCAATGCCTACCATGCCCTGTAATTCAAGACCTGCGGCGCGCGCCGACTGGCATAGCTCCGACGGTTTGATAAAGGTTTTAAAATCATGGGTGCCTTTGGGCAGCATTTGCAGGACGTATTCCGCGGCAAAGATGGCCAATAAATAGGCCTTGGGCTTGCGGTTGAGCGTCGAGAAAAACACCATGCCGCCGGGTTTAACCATTCTGGCGCAAGCGGAGATGATCGAACCGGGGTCGGGTACATGCTCAAGCATTTCCATGCAAGTCACGTGATCGAAACTTTCCGGCTGTTGTTCGGCCAAGTCTTCTGCGCTGATTTTTTGATAATGCGCGTTAACGCCGGATTCAAGCCCGTGCAGATCGGCAATATCAATCAGGTCTTCGCTAAGATCGATACCCAACGCATCAGAGCCGTGTTTAGCCAGGCCTTCGGTTAAAATGCCCCCGCCGCAACCGACATCAACGATGCGTTTACCTGCAATATCCGCATAACGCTGGATAAACTGGAGTCGTAGCGGGTTAATATCATGCAGGGTTTTGAATTCGCCCTGAGTATCCCACCAGCGTTCCGCCATCGAGCCGAATTTATGGATTTCGTGCGGGTGTACATTGTTTGTTGCTGTCATCGTGCTAACCATGATTTGAGGTTGATATAGTGTACTATATTACTGGGTTATTCGTCATATGTTGTTCTGTCGCGAACTGCTTTCATGATACCTGATTTGCGCAAGACACATCCATCATAACGGCACCTCATCATTCCTTTATTTTCGGCGTTACTGCAGCCTGCCGGACAAAAAAAAGGCCGATGCAACCGCACCGGCCTTTTACTTAGCTCATCAATTTACAGGGTATTAACTGCATTCAATTCCTGAAAAGCTTGTTCCAAACGAGTCGCCATGCCGACTTCACCGGCACGTTGCCAAACGCGTGGATCGTAGTATTTCTTGTTTGGCTTGTCGTCCCCATCAGGGTTGCCGATTTGGCCTTGCAAATAACCTTCGTTTTGTTTGTAGTAGTTCATGATGCCTTCCCAAGTTGCCCATTGGGTGTCGGTATCGATGTTCATTTTGATTACGCCGTAGCTGATTGATTCCTTGATTTCTTCAGGCGTTGAACCTGAACCGCCGTGGAATACAAAATTCAGGGTGTTGGTCGGAACGCCGAATTTTTCGGAAACGTGTTTTTGTGAGTTAGCCAAAATGCTAGGCGTCAATTTAACGTTACCCGGTTTATAAACACCGTGAACGTTGCCGAATGAAGCGGCAATCGTGAAACGATGGCTTATTTTGCTTAACTCGTCATAAGCGTAAGCGACATCTTCTGGCTGAGTGTACAGCATGGAATGATCCATATCGCTGTTGTCAACGCCGTCTTCTTCACCGCCGGTGCAGCCTAATTCGATTTCCAGGGTCATGCCCATTTTGGACATGCGCGCCAGATATTGGCCGCAGATTTCGATGTTTTCTTTCAGACTTTCTTCAGACAAATCCAGCATGTGCGAGCTGAATAAAGGCTTGCCGGTTGCCGCAAAATGTTTTTCGCCGGCATCCAACAATCCGTCGATCCAAGGCAGCAGTTTTTTAGCCGCGTGGTCGGTGTGCAAAATAACCGGTACGCCGTAAGCTTCAGCCATTTGGTGTACGTGTTGAGCACCGGAGATAGCGCCCAAGATGGCCGCTTGCTGACCTTCCGCTTTAAGGCCTTTACCGGCAACAAATGCCGCGCCGCCATTGGAAAACTGGATAACGATAGCCGATTTTACTTTCGCGGCCGCTTCCAACGCTGCATTAATCGAATCAGTGTTAATGACATTTACCGCAGGTAATGCAAAGCTGTTTTCTTTGCAAATCGCAAAGATTTTTTGTACGTCATCACCAGTTACAACACCGGGTTTTACTACATCTAAAATTTTCTGTGACATTAAGGGGTTCCTGTTCAATCTGTTACGTTGAGAATAATCAAGCCGAGAGTCATTGCGGTTGCGGATACAAATACCCACAGCCCAATGCGGTCTGCCGGCTATTATAAAGTGTGTTCATATAATAGGCTACTTGGCGATAAAGTGATCCTGGTGCAAATAACCGCTTATGTTACATTTTGGGACGGGGATAAGGATAAAATTCACCACGAATACACAAAATTTTTACCTTGGCTATCAATTAGCCGTTGCACTGATAAACTGCAACACTTCTTCCGCCATCACCCGAATTTCTGCCACCACGCCTAATAAAGCGTCTGCGTCACCGTTGGCGGCTTTTAGGGCCAAAGAAAAAGGCTGCAAAAAGTCGGCGTAAGGACTGGCGTTCATTAAACCTGTTAGAAAGTCACTCAAACCTAAGGCATAACATTCACGAGCCAACTCTTTTAAACGGAAAAATGTGGATATGTCGCCAGCGCTGGTAGCTTTGGCCAGTAAATTTAATGCCTGCATAGCTAAGTCTTGATTACCTAACCAGCAATGTGCTCGTAAAAGAAGATAATAATCTTCTGAACCAGCCAATTCTAAACTCTTGCGAAAATAAACATCTGCCTCAGTTTTTTTGCCTTGTTGTGCCAGTAATCGGGCAAGATTGGAAGCTGGGTAAGCAAATTTAGGATCAAGTGCTATAGCCTGCCGATAAGCCTGTTCCGCTTCTTCATGACGGTCTAAGTAATTTTGCAACAGATACCCTGAATTATTCCATGAGCTTGCATCCTTAGGATCAAGAGTTATTGTCTGACGGAAAGCCCGTTCTGCTTCCTCATAACATCCTAATTCATAGAAGAGATACCCCAAATGCCGCAGAGAAGCATCTTTAGGGTTAATATTTATAGCCTGCCGATAAGCTTGTTCTGCCTCTTCATAACGGGCTAAGTGATATTGCAGAAGCTTTCCTAAATTATTCCACGGATTAGCTTGACTAGGATTAATCGCTATAGCCTGCCGATAAGCTTGTTCTGCCTCTTCATAACGGGCTAAACGATATTGCAGGAGATTCCCTAAATTACTCCACGGATTAGCTTGACTAGGATTAATTGCTATAGCCTGACGATAAGCTTGTTCTGCCTCTTCATAACGGGCTAAACGATATTGCAGGAGATTCCCTAAATTACTCCACAGATTAGCTTGACTAGGATTAATTGCTATAGCCTGCCGATAAGCTTGTTCTGCCTCTTCATAACGGGCTAAACGATCTTGCAGGAGATTCCCTAAATTACTCCACGGATTAGCTTGACTAGGATCAATTGCTATAGCCTGACGGTAAGCTTGTTCTGCCTCTTCATAACGGGCTAAACGATATTGCAGGAGACTCCCTAAATTATTCCACGGATTAGCTTGACTAGGATCAATTGCTATAGCCTGACGGTAAGCTTGTTCTGCCTCTTCATAACGGGCTAAATGATAGTGCAGAAGACGTCCCAAAGTATTCCACGTAACAGCATCATTAGGACGTTGGTCAATAATTCTACGACAATCTTCCTCTTTGACCAGATATTCTTCCTTAATTTCATAATCATGATCCTCCCCTTCCAAATCAAACAATTCAGATTCCAAGCCTTCGCGTTTTGCCGCAAGATAGACACTACTATCAAGCTGTTTTCTCGGCGCAGAGGCGGGCGGCAACGCAAAAGCCACCGCACGGGAATATTCCAAATCGCTACTTGAACACTGCAGCCCACTACGGTGGTTATTCATTCGTTCCATCGCCAAGCCGTGCAGCTCATCCGGGCTGTACCACAAACGCATAAACTCCACCAGCCACGTCAGCCGCAAGCGCAGACTGCGCGGGGCGTTACGCATTAAATACCAGATATTAAAAAACCGTTCGCTGGCTTGATAGCCTTGGCGTTTAGTACCCGGCATTTTGACTTTTTCAATAAAACCATCTTGCTCTAAACGACTAAGCTGCGCACTGACGGACGTTACCGCCAAGTTAGAAATTTCGGCTAGTTTATTGGCCGTTACAGGCGCCCAATATTCCAGAATATGCGCCATAATTTTGCGCGGTTGGTCAGCAAGTGCTTCAAGACGGGCTTTATACAAGGGTGTAAGAATATCCAAAAGTCGTTCTAAATCACTGCGGACACTATCATCCCCGCCTGCGGCAAACAGCTCATAAAGCATAATAGTGGTTCTGGGATTTCCGCCGGTCAGCTGGCGCATGGCTCGCAGGCGTTCGGGGTGTGCGTTTAAAACACGCATCATTTCCGCTTCGGCAGCTTCACCTTTTAACTGTCGTCCTGCGCCAAAGGTAGACGCTAAAGCTTTTAGAGTGTCCTGCATTTCAATGACGCTTAACGGGCGCAACTCTATTAGCTGAAAAAAATCAAAAAACGCATCCCCATATAAATTAGTAGATTCTAAGGCTTGATAACTGCCGCCTATCCAGAAAAACTCAGGCGTATGAGAGAGGATTTTACGCAATCGCCATAGCGCGGTAGCTCCGGCATTTTTGCTGGCTTTACTGGACGGCTCCCCACCGGCCAGATTGGCAAATAATAAATCCGTGCTGTCAATCAGCAACACTAATCGTTTTTGCGCGCTTTGACACCACTGTTTTATCAACCTTAAAGTGAGTTCTTCCCGCTGTTCGCCGGGTAAATTCGTTGTTTGTAACAGTTGCGCGTCCATTTCAGCGGTAGGTAGTCCCTGCCGCTCTAAAGCATCAGCTAAAGCGCTTAACACATTCAACCAAAACTCACCGGTGGTACTGACGGTATATTGTTCCTCGGGGAAACGTAGCGGCATCCAGAGCTTATTAAGTGCCTCATCGTCTTCTACAGCCAGCGCCGTGCGTTGTAATAGTGTAGTTTTGCCCATGCCTCGCTGACCGGTAATCAACAAGTGTTGCGGGACGGTATTTGGCGAGGTATTACGCAAAGCTTGCAGGATTTGGGCTAATTCGTTTTGCCGTGCGACAAAGATATTGCGTAATTCTTCCGCCCCCCATAAATGCGGATTGTATTTGGCGGCAGCGCCAATGCCTGCTGGCGCTGCATATTCAGCCATGATTACGACTCCACCAGTCGCGCAGTAAAAAAGATAAAAACGTGGTGCGCTTATCGATATTAATGGGTGTCAGGTAACCTTCTTCACGAAGCTTACAAAGAATACGTTGTAAACACGCGCTACGTTGGTCGGGATCGGGTTCCAGTCTGCTCAAGCGTGAGGATAACTGATTTAGCGTTAAGCCTTCGGGCTTATTGGATAGCGCGGCTAATAACAGCTTGCAGAAGTTAAAATCAGCTTGGGCTAGGTCGCGCTCAAGGCGATTCCGCCAATGAATAAACACCGAACGCGAAGAGAGTAAGTTTTCGTAAGCATTATCTACATCGATTGGCGTTAAAGCGCGCTCATTCGTGCCGGTTTCGGTTAATCGGTCTCTAGCGGACAGAAAAGTTTTATCCAATAACAAACACAGATAATAAGGCGATAACCAACCGACTTTGTCACACAAATGGCGTGTGGTCGCTACTTCTATATGCCACTGCTCACGCTCGGCAAATTCTTTCAGCATCGTTTGGGCGGTGGTTAAGCTAAACGGCGGCAACAAGTATTCAAAGCAATCATTAAATTCCGTAGTCATACGATGCGTTTCAAGCAGCGCATTAAGTCCTATCGACCCGGTAAAAACAAATCGACAAGCGACACCTTGCGTAACTCGCCATTTTCGTAGCCAAGCCAGCAATGCTAACGCTTCATCTGAATTTTTATATAGCAGTTTTTCCAGGAAAACCGAAAATTCATCAATAAAAATCAATACGGGAACTGCTGATAATCTTGCCTGCAAAGCGCTGGCGGAATTTAGCCATGTTTGCACCTTGGTATTGCCGACTTGCAACTCGACCGAACCCACCGTTGGGATCTCAATTTTTTTAATTTTAGGTAACCACGATATTGCGTTCTCGCCCAGATTTTGTAAGTAATGGCTAATTGAATCATCAGGAAACGCGAGGTTAAGCTCTTCGATAAAACCTTCTGCCGTATCGATGCCTTCAACATCAACATGCTTTGCCAACAAGGTTTTTTCGCTGGCTTCTTCACGCAAACGATTAAGAACAGACGATTTTCCTAATCGCCGAGGCCCTGTAATAATTAAATGATTATCTTGTAAATACCGCCAAATATCGGCGCATTCTTGTTTTCTATCATAGAAATCTGCACCGTCTGCAATGTTGCCAAGTTTCATTATCGCGCCCAATTTAATACAAAAACGTATTAAATCATTTTTGTATTAAAATAAAAAGATATTTTGCTGCTTGAGTTTCGTATGTATTACTTTACATCTCAAGATAAACTTCGCGTCTCGGCACCCCCTCCCTCCGTTACCCTCAATCACCGCTCCAGCCCACCTCCGGCAGAATTCACATGAAAGAGGCGAATACAGATATTGCGGGAGAAAATATCTGCACACGCAGTCGTTCGTGATGATCTTTAGTTGATACTACAACACATCCAATTGCGCATAGGCCAATATCAGCCACTTGAGGCCTACTTGCTTGAAGTTGATCTGCACTCTTTCCTGCGCGCCGTCGCCTTCCATCTGCAACACCACGCCTTCGCCGAATTTGGCATGACTGACGCGTTGCCCCAGTTTGTATTTTCCTTCCGTTTGCAACGACTGCGCCTTCGGTTTTACCGAGGTCACCGGACGAGTCACGGTAGCGCGCATCCTGACTTCCTGGATATGTTCAGCCGGAATCTCGCGCAGAAATCGTGACGGTCTGGGATAACTTTCCCGTCCGTATAAACGCCGGGATTCGGCATAGGTCAGATACAACTGCTTCATGGCGCGGGTAATGCCGACATAGCAAAGTCTGCGCTCCTCTTCCAGTCGCCCGACATCGTCAACAGACTGTTGCGACGGAAACAAGCCTTCTTCCATACCGACCAGGAACACCTGCTTAAACTCCAGGCCTTTGGCCGAATGCAGGGTCATCAGCTGTACACAATCGTCGAAATCATCGCCTTGCAGCTCACCGGATTCCAGTGTGGCATTCGCCAGAAACATATCCAGCTCGCCCAAATTTTCTTGATCTTCCAGATCCCCGATGGTGCTGACATCAAAAAGCCGAGCCGCGTTGACCAGCTCTTCCAGGTTTTCTACTTTTTCTTCGCCTTTGTCCGCCTTGTCCTTTTGATACAACTCAATCAGACCGCTTTTTTCGACCACCAGCTTGACCTTTTCATAAAGCTCAAGGCCTTCCGCCTGTGCGTCAAACCGCTTAATCAACTCCAAAAAGCCTATCAGGGCATTGGTCGCCCTTGCCGATAAGCTTCGCTGATTAATCAGCACGATCGCCGCTGCCCATAAAGAAAGGCTTTGATCCCTGGCAATGTTCCGAATATCGTCGATAGTTTTGGCGCCTATGCCGCGCGTCGGGGTGTTGATCACCCGTTCAAACGAAGCGTCGTCATCACGGTTGGACATCAGCCGTAAATAAGCCAGCGCATTTTTAATTTCCACCCGCTCAAAAAAGCGCAAGCCGCCGTAAACCCGGTAGGGTGTGCCGGTGGTCATCAATCTTTCTTCAAACTGCCGGGATTGGGCATTGGATCGATACAGAATGGCGACATCCTTGCGCAGCCCGCCCTCATTGACCCAAGCCCTGATGCGCTCGACCACAAAATGGGCTTCATCCTGTTCGTTGAATGCCGCGTACAGGGAAATCAAATCGCCGTCACCGGCGTCGGTCCACAGCTCTTTGCCCATGCGACCGTCATTGACGCTGATGACCTTGTTGGCGGCTTTCAGGATATTGCCGGTCGAGCGGTAATTCTGCTCCAGCTTGATGACTTGATGATTCGGGTAATGCTTTTGAAAGCTGTAGATATTCTCGATTTTCGCGCCGCGCCAGCCGTAAATGGACTGATCGTCGTCGCCCACGACAAAGATGTTGTCCTTGCCCTCGGTCAGCAGCCGCAACCAGGCATATTGTATGGTGTTGGTGTCCTGAAATTCATCGACATGAACCTGCCTGAAACGCTGCTGATAAAAATCCAGCACATCGGCGTTGTCGCGCAGCAATTCATGCGCCCGCAGCAGCAGCTCGGCAAAATCCACCAAACCGGAGCGGTCGCACAGCTCTTCATAGGCCTTATATATGATCAGCATTTGCCGCTGGTAAGGATCGCCGGTTTCCATCATATGCCGCGCCCTGATGCCCTCGTCTTTTTGCGCATTGATATACCATTGCACCTGGCGCGGCGGCCATTTATCCGCATCAAGATTCAGCGTAGCCAGCAGGCGCTTGATAAGCCGCAACTGGTCGCCGGAATCCATTACCTGAAAGGTTTCCGGCAATTTGGCCTGTTTGGCATGCCGTCTTAACAGCCGGTGCGCCA
>Ga0207970_100075_pt1 | contig 31910 bp, 27 predicted proteins | sample LakWasMet50_LOW8_2_FD_183886 | JGI IMG/M metagenome (GOLD analysis project Ga0207970, IMG submission 183886) | Freshwater sediment methanotrophic microbial communities from Lake Washington under simulated oxygen tension - Sediment Metagenome... | ecosystem: Environmental > Aquatic > Freshwater >... | reverse complement strand
GCGGATAACCGATACAACAGAGTCAGGTTTCTCCAGTGGGATGACGTGGCCGCTATCTACCCATATTTGTTTAGCGTTTGGGTAAAGTCGGGCGATGTCCTTACGTTTTTCGTTTGCATCATCTGCCAACTTTGATTTTACTTTCATTGGTTCGGATGCGCTAAGAACGAACACTGGTTTGTCTTGCAAGGTTGGGAGACTGAGCACTTGTTCGCCAGTTTGAGAAAGTAAATTGAGCTCTTCTTCCGCCGTACCTGTCACCAAAGCCCAGACAAGGCCTCGAACCAAGAATGACTGTTTCTCAATAGCACCATCACCATCAAATTGCTTCGGGTGAGTTGAATCAACAAGAATAAGTGCGCTAACCTCATCAGGATAACGGCGAGCAAATAGCTGCATATACAAACCACCCAGTGAGTGCCCCACCAGAATGTAAGGTGGGGTCAAACCTTTGCTTCGAAGCAGCGACCTTAACTCCTCCACTACGTGTGAACCATCACGGGGTGTTGAAACGGAATCACTTCCCCCATATCCAGGGCGGTTATATGCGAATGTCGTGGTATCTTTTGAGATTTCTGGCAACACTTTTTTCCACCCTTCCATTTTTCCACCGAGTCCGTTTTCGAAGACAACGGGAACGGTGTTGTGTTGAGTCATTGCAAACTCAATATGGCTATTGTTGATTTTCTCAGTTGTTGAATTGGGCAGCGACGCACAACCAGAGAGCAAAGCCACCATCAGAGTGGTAATACTTATAGCGAATAATTTTATTTTCATGACATCAAAACCCTTATAGTTTGATAAGGGACACTAAAGCGCGTCCCGTTTGGGTTGGGCGCGATTAAGCATTATGCGATGTTTCAATAGCGTACAAATACGCAGGCAGAGCGCACGACAAGCCTATACCTAAGTTAAGTGCAATGAACAGCCAAGGCTTAGGAGCGTTACTCATTTTCCGCTGTTGAAACATAAATACCCAGAATACGAATGACGATATGAGCAGATCTGCGCTAAAGCCGCCTGCCGCGCCATTTACGAATAACGCTGAAATAAAGTCAGGAAGATTCACACCATTTAACTGTATGAACTGAAAAAAGAAATAACACGGAATAACGGCACCAATTATTGCCGCAACTAAATAAATTTTATTCATATCGGCTTCCTACTGAAGGCTTAAAGAGTATCTAACTTTTCAAATAAGACGCATTGCATATCAGCGTAGCGTCCCGCTTTCGCGTGTAAACAAGGTGCTTAAGCACGTATGTTCCACGGTGAAGACCCGTGCGGTCTGAAGGATGCGTTATGCATTTGCTAAGCAACTAAGGAGACTTTTTGTATGTGCGTTCTTTTTCGTATTCATCATATGTTTTCTTATTTAAATTTTCTAAGCATCGCTCACTTTCGATTGGTGGCTGTTTGCGGCAGTTATTCGCCGCGCCTTGCTTTACGCTTTCATACCATGCTTGAGTCGTGCAACTAGTGATTACCAGCATTAAAAAAAGGGGCAAAATAAACGCTATCAATGGCTTTGTTTTCATATTACCTATTATCTCTATTAAACCAGCTTAAATCTCGACAGCCGCCGTTAGTCGCATCAATTTGATAATCAATAGCCCTAAAATCTACTTTTGCTCTGGATTGCCGCAATTCAATTTTAAGCTCGCAAGTGACGGTTGTACCTCCATATATTTCATTACCATTGTTGTCTAAGTAATATCCAACGCCAGGTATAAAATATTCGTTATAGTAGGTAAGAAAGCGTGCATCGCCCGCCTCGATCACATTAGTGGGTGCGCCAGCCTTGCGCACGATGTCTTTCTCAGTTTTTCCAGCTAACCACTTAAGTTGCTTATATTGTTTGGATTCCCTACCAAATAAATCGGTATGTTTTTTGTTATTTGCTGCAATTTCTTTTTTAAATTCTTGCTCTTCTTTCATTTTGCCAAGCTCAGTGCTCGCCAACGCTTCATAGTCAGATGCTTGTTTTTTTGCCTCAGCTAGTTTTTTATCGAGTTTATCATTCCATGCTTTTGTTTCTTGAGCGGTTAATGTTTTGCCTTTATAAGCAGGGCGCGTACCATCAGCCAATATGGTTTTCCATACCGTATCCACTACTTGCAAGCGGTCTAAATCACCAATATAGATAATGCCAAGCTTGTCAAACGCACTAAAGTCTTGCCCGTTTTTGCTTGCGGCCACTTCCTTGGCAGCGTTAGATACCATATCTTGCTCACAAGCGACTTTTGCCGCCACTATTGGAAATGCAGAGTTGCCTGAAGCGTAAGGTTTCCAGTCTTGCTTGGTGCGTTTTTCTGTTGCATTACGCAGCATAGCGTGTGCTTGATTAATGCGATACGCTTCTTTATGACATTGAAACTCTAAAGTCATATCAATGCTTTCAGGCGCAGTTTTGTTTTCGTAGATTGCAATCACGCGCATTTCCATTTGTTTTTGTTCTTTTTGCAGTTTTTTGAAATCTGCGTCTGTCTGCGCATTCATCAAAGCGGTTAAGCTTGATGAATGGTCGTAGATATTTAAAAACTCGGCTGCATACGCTACGCGCGATGGCTTGTCACCTTCTACAAAAATAACACCCATAGGTGCTGCCAGACTAAGGCTAGGCAAAAGTGTGAGAAGAAAAACCAGTATTTGATTCGAATTTTTTGTAAGCATACGTTATTCTTAGGTAGACTTTATAATTTAGACACCACCAGCCACCTTGCGACTAACCAGACAATATTGGCTATAAGTTAGCTATTGTTTAATCATGAGAAAATAAATATAAATCGATGAGAGTGCGTTCACTGATGACATTTGATTTACTTTCCAACCGTTCTTTGTAAGCTCACGCAAAGTTGTTGATTCACCCTCTTTATGGCCATCACACAAAAGTACAGTGTCATTGGGTGGAGTTCCACGTTCACACACCATATACTCAACGCCAAATGCAACGCTTGAGCTCATCATTGTTGTTAATACTGTAGTCACTACTAATATTGATTTACGCATTTTGTTATTTCCTTATGATGTGTAGGCGTGCTTTAACGTGTCACGCCTATTTCAGTGCGTGCTTAAAATCTTCCCACACAGTTGGCTCACCATCACTGTCATAGTTAGATTGAAGAGGTTTCTTGCTCACGATGTTGATTTTGTAGCGGGGTGCATTTGCATCGGTGGGTTGAATAAAGAACCCAACCACCTTGCCAGCTGTTCCATTTACAACCTTGGACTTAATAATCCCAGAAGGTTTATGACTCTCTACAATGTTCATATCGGTACTCATGGCCACCGTTGCGGCATGCCATATCTGTTCATAATTTTTGCCAGTAACAATATAGTGATCGCCAAAATCCCCATTGCTTTGCAAGCTATCTGTGCTGACACAGGCTGTCAGAAACAAGCTGAATAGCAAGATAATAATCTTCATATTATTTCTTTCTAATCTCTGGTTTAGGTTGCACACCATTGCATCTGAAGTAGATTGACATAGGACGATTACAATCGCCTCCTATACGCACATTTCCGACATGGCTCGCTTGAATATAGCCAGAACCTTCACGCCGAATGGCGTATTGATCTTTACCGCCACAAGCTCCATCAATCGCCGCTAGGGCTGAGTTCCTGCGTGACTGAACCAGCGCTGATAAGCCAGCGCCACAGTAGTTCACCGCTCCTGTAGGCTTGGTGATCTTGCCCGCATTCTTATAATATTCCCTGATCTCTGATGGTGTAACCATGGTTGGAATGGCGCCGTCAGCTGTCATATTGGCTTGCTCTTCTGGCGTAAAGATATGCACCTTGGCAGCGTTGCTGAAAAGTGCGCTGTCAATACCGCCTGAGCCGCTGGCGCAACCTGACAAAGTCGCCATCAGCACTAGTCCAGAAAAAGCCACTTTTTTCTTATTCGATCTCACTTGTAATCCTCGTTTTTCGTTAGTCTAAATTTAATGTTGCAGAGCAGAAATGTACTTCTATACGTCAACCAATGAATCATTTGTTCCTCCATGTAAATTTATAACGATGCCAAATTTAGATGTCGAGCCATCAGAAGTGAGAGTCCGGCGGTGATGCCAAGCTCACCATCACCGGCACAATAATGTAGTTCGGTTACGTTTTAACACTTACCGGCGGCTTTAGACAAAGCATCACACTTGGTGTTAGTCCGTTTGCCTACCTCGTTGCAAATAGGGTCGCTGATAATGCTCCCTGTACCAAAAGAGAATGAGCCGTCTATACTGCAGTTATACTTTTTTCCAGCCTTGGTTGTAGCAACATAAGTCGTTTGCACACCATCATCAGTGCGGTCTGAAATGGTGAAACTGTTTTTTTCCCAACCCAGCGAAAACGCTGTTTTTTTCACAATATCATCGTCTTTAATCACCATGGATGAGCAACCTGAGATAACTGTAATCACAGCAGCAATGCCAGCATATAAAAAATATTTCATGTGTCTTTTCCTTATTTATAAATTTTTGTCTGCATCTTGATACGCCACATTGTCAGCATCGGGAGCGGATCATCAATTTCCTGCAAATTAATGGAACCGTGACGATTACCACTACAAAACGTAGTACACTATTTTTCATAAATTCCTCATAGAATTACCAAACATAAGATGTTGTTTTTTTAATTATATTCAGATGGTTATAAGTTGATATTTTTTGTCGATTAAACGCAAATTGACTACGATAAAATGCAAATAATTCTACGAAAAGCAAATAATTGCCGACGAACAGCATCAGGTCATATGACAGGCTGGGTGATAATATAGACATGACAACGAGCACCCATTTACTACCATCACAAAATGACATGGCTTGTCTGACTCAGGCCGCGCATAGGCTCAACCTCATTTATTGGGTGTGCATGTATCTTGCAGACAGCGTATTGAGATATTTCATTAAGATTGCCCCCATAGAATCTGCGCCGCATAAGCTCATACTATTTGGCGTGAGTGCGCTCATGACTTACGTGATGGCAAGAATATTAATACGCGTTCGAAGTCTTTCATTTCCGCTCAAAGCATTACTCTGTTTAGTGATGACAGTCATTGCAGTTCCCGTTTACACGGCGATAGACTTTCTAAATTTGTACCCTCAATCAGTGACATCTGATCCGATATACTCTGGCTATACTTTAGTTCAATATGTGTCCATGGTATTTGGTTGGAATTGCCTATTTCTCGCAGTGACAGATAATTTTGAAACTGGTCAACGAGAGCTACAACTTGCGGCCATCCGTGAAGTTGCGCTCACCTCCAAAATGCAGGCACTTCGTTACCAAGTAAATCCACATTTTCTGTTTAATACGCTTAATTCTATTGCAGGGCTAATTGAGGAAGGAGCGGCTACCCGTGCTGAACGTATGGTGCTGTCACTATCCACTTTTATGCGCACAACGTTGGCGGTTGATCCAATGAGTGATGTGAAACTATCAGAAGAGATTGCTTTGCAAGAAGAATATTTGGGCATTGAGCGAGAGCGATTCTTAGATCGTTTAACATTCAAGATTGAAATGCCTGAAGAGTTACAAGATGCGCTAGTGCCTAGCTTGATTCTTCAACCTTTAATTGAGAATGCAATTAAACATGGCGTGGGTGCTGCCACGGGTCAAGTGGAAATTTCACTTACGGCCAGTCGTAAGTCTGATTGGCTACTGCTAACAGTTGAAAATGATATTCCGTTGGATAACTCTGATCGCAAAAGCCCTTTTGGAATGGGCGTCGGATTGCGGAATGTCCAAGAGAGACTACATTTTCGCTTTCAGGGAAACAGCCAATTTTCTTCGGGAATCATTCGTCCTGGTCGATACCTTGCTTCAATCAATTTGCCATTTAAAACCTCATGACTAAATTAAGTACACTTGTAGTTGATGATGAGCCCCTAGCGAGACGCCGCCTGATCCGCATGCTAAGCAAGCTAGATTGGGTTGATCGAATTCATGAAGCAAATGATGCAATTGATGCTCAACTTAAAATTAAAAAATGCTGCCCAGATATTGTACTACTTGATATTCAGATGCCAGGTGGTAGTGGCTTTGATGTACTGGAACAGCTAGGGCCCACACCCCCCATTGTCGTTTTCGTAACTGCATTCGACCACCATGCATTACGCGCCTTCGAGGCCAATGCCGTCGATTACGTGACCAAGCCCATAGAACCCGGCCGTTTTGGCCTGGCCATGGAACGGGCAAGAGCGGCAGCGGGCTCGCGCCATCAGACAGACCGGATTGCCGAATTGCAGGAAACCGTTGCCTCTCTCAAGCGTGCGTTAAGCGGGCAGCCTAGGCAGACCAGCGAATTCTGGGTTAAGGTTCGGGGCGAACATATACGCATCGTGCCGGAAAATATCATCCGATTCCAGGCTGAACGCGACTATGTACGCATCCATGTTGCAGGCGCAAACTACCTTTATCAGGAAAGCCTCTCCTCGCTTGAACGGCGTCTTGATCCAGCCGACTTCGTGCGCATCCACCGCAGCACTATCGTGCGCCGCGATATGATTGCCCGCATCAAGCAGGCTCCTTTTGCCGCACTTATCGCGGTTCTCACCGACGGGACGGAATCACGCGTGGGACGGACCTACGCCTCAGTCATACGCGCGAGCCTTACACGCGCACCACAAGCTAGTGTCAAATAGAAACAGTTAGTTTTCTACAAAGCATGCGAGCAACTGAGAAAGCTGCAACCTATCATTAATCGATGGAGTCTGAGCCCATTGATTCGCTAATTTCGCCGCTGCGCGTCAATGACATTCGGCACATGCCGTATCAACGCCAGCAGGCGGTTGAGTTGTTCCAGCTCCGAAATCTCGATTGAAAACTGCATCAGCGCCAGGTTATTCCTAGTCATGGTATTAGCCTTAGTGGCATTCACCTTTTCTCTTGCGAACAGGTCGCTGATATCGCGTAGCAGGCCTTGGCGGTCATGGGCTTCCACCTCGATATCAACGTCAGTACGGCCATGCTGAACATTGCCCCACTGCGCACTCAACACGCGGTTACGCCGCGCTTCTGGCAAACGCGCGATGAAGGCACAAGCTCTGCGATGGATGGTCACCCCATGGTCACAAGTAAGGTAACCAACAATAGAATCCTGCGGCATAGGTTTACAGCATTTTGCGGTGTTCGTTTGCAGGTTACCAACGCCTTCAACCACAACCCCTGTCTGAGATGGTTGCGCAGTGATGCGTTTAGTGGAGAGTGGTCGGGCAGGTTCTTCCTGCCTAGGTGCCACGTCTTCCTGAATGGCAAGGGCGATTTGATGCTCACTCACATCTCCGCGACCGATAGCAGCCAGAAAATCTTCCAGTTTCTGGAATTGCAGTTTCTGCGCGATTTTTTCCTGATTGATCGCGCCTACGCCAGCTCGGTGTAGCTCGCGATCCAACCTCGCCCGACCCTGTGCAACATTTTCATCGTAATGCTGATATTTGAACCAGTGCCTAACCTTAGCCCGCGCACTTGGGCTTTGCAAGAAGCCAAGTGAGGCATTGAGCCAATCACGGCTAGGCGAGCCGAGTTTTGAAGTCAGAATTTCCACGCGCTGGCCATTTTGCAGCTTAGTGTTGAGTGGCACGATGCTACCGTTTACCTTAGCACCACGTGTGCGATGCCCCAAATCGGTATGCAAAGTGTAAGCAAAATCAATCGGCGTAGCACCTACGGGCAAGTCAATCACTTTACCCTGTGGCGTCAGTACATAAACCTTATCCTGAAACAGTTCGCTTTTGAATTGCTCGAGCATGTCACCGTTGTCAGAGACTTCGTCCTTCCATGCCAGAATCTGGCGTAGCCAAGCGATTTTCTCGTCGAATTTAGCGTCAGATTTTCCGCCTTCCTTATAGCGCCAGTGTGCCGCAACGCCCAGCTCAGAATACTGGTGCATCTCGAAGGTGCGAATCTGCACCTCTAGCGCCAAGCCACGCGGCCCGCTCACAGCGGTGTGCAGCGAACGATAATTGTTACTCTTGGGGCGTGCGATATAGTCATCAAACTCACCAGGAATCGGCTGCCATAGACTGTGAATCAAGCCAAGTGCGGTATAGCAATCCTTGATGTCATCGACCAGAATCCGCACCGCACGCACATCATAAAGCTCGCTGAAATCCAAATGCTTGCTCTTCATCTTCTTGACAATGCTGTAAATGTGCTTGGGGCGACCACTCACATCGCCCTTGATGCCGGCTTGACTCAACTCTTGCTTGAGCTGGGTCACCACATCAATGATGTACTGCTCCCGATCAACACGGCGCTCGTCCAGCATTTTTGCCACACTCTTGTAGAGCTGGGGCTCCAAATAGCGCAAGGAAAGATCTTCCAGCTCCCATTTAACTTGCCATACGCCTAGGCGGTTGGCCAGCGGCGCAAAGATTCCCTGACTCTCCTGCGCAATACGCCTCTGCTGCTCTGGGCTGGCACCTGACAAGCGGCGCAAGGTTTGTGTGCGCTCAGCTAACTTAATCAGCACCACGCGGATGTCTTCTACCATTGCCAGCAGCATTTTTCGCAAGCTTTCTATCTGCTGCGCATGATCGTCATTCTTTCGGCTCGGGTCATGCAGGCCTTCAATCTCGCTGAACTCCTGAATTTGCTCCATGCGTGAAATACCTTCGACCAAGCCCGTAATATTGGCACCGAAACGCATTTGCAGCGTGGCCCGCCAATCGCTCAAATACTCAGGCACGGCATGCAATATGGTGGCCGCGATTGTTTCTACATCCATGTTCATATCGATGAGAATGGTCGTCGCACCCAACGCATGCTCTAACAACGGCGAGCCTGTCAGCTCAACATGACCAGAATAAAGCGGAGCAGCCAAGTCACAGGCATGTTGAATCAACTCGACTTCGGTCGGAGAAAAACGCTTCGCGAAAGACTCAACCCATGAAGAAGCATCGTACTCATTCGTAGCGAGCAAAGCAGAAGTAGGGTTCTGAACAGAAATCATGAGCTATTATCGCACCAAAGTGGAAGGCTTATGTATTGGACATAGCATGTTCGACGATATTCGAAGTACGTAATTTTTCATAGCTACCATGCGGCGCACTGCAAGCGAGTACGCCCTACGCGAGCTGGTTAGCATTGTCAACCTTGTTGGTATAGAGCGAGTTTTTGAAGAATTTCTTCTTTAGTTAAAAGCATGGCATTAGTTTCATCTGTCACATGCCCCCACTTCATATTTGTTACCCCAGGTGAGAAGCGCCAAGGTTTATCAAAATCATCGTTAGATTCAGGAATGAGAAATTTACATTCAGTTGCCGGCCAACCATTAATAACGCGTAACGCAGTGATTACATTATTAATAGAAATTTGGGTCAGTTGATTGAGAAGGATCACACGTTCAATAGACCAATTAACTGACGTACGAGATACGCGTAGACTACGTGTCTTGACTGTACTAGAGAGCGGTGTCACGGTAAAGAATGAACTCCCATAATCGGACTTTCCCAGTAACTGCATATCACCTTTAAGAGCAGAAATGCCTAGAGATGGTTCTTTACCCATTGAAATTGCAAAGCCGCCGTGCCGAACTCTGAAGCCATGCTTTAGAGCATTGTATTCGTCAATGTGAACAGGATTATTTAATTCGTTTGCTAATCTTGACCAAAGTATCGCGAAACGTTTAACCGTTTCAACATGTTGCTCAGTATTAGGCTTGTAAGAATGGAATATAGAGTTTGAAATTGTCTCCCAACTTATTGCGTCTACATTTAGTTTGGAAAAAATATCTGCTTGCTTTAGATTAATTCTCTCTACCAATAAGCGAAGTGCTGGGGTCGAACACTTGGTCAACCAAGCATATGCACAATCAGGTGCTTGCACATATGCCCCAAGTAAGGAGAAAAGTGTCTCTAAAGCGTGATGAAGAGACAACCGAAGTGCAACAGAGGCACGCAGCTCATCTTTTGCTTCAAGGTGGACTGTAAAGTTATAATCAAAGAAGTCCGAATCAAGTCCCTTAAGAAACTCATGATTTCTTGTTTTTAAATCTGGATCCCACAAGCAGTAAGGCTCATCATTAACTTGAAAAATAGTATCTTGCATGAGCATCCCTCTTGTTAACTAATATGAGATATCTGACTTAACCAACCTTATAAGCTGTTTCAGCAATCATCATTAAGAATAGTACTTGCAACTTATAAAATAACCCACAAAAAAGGAGCCGAAGCTCCTTTTCTAATTTACCCGCACTTACTCTCACCACAATTCAAACAAGTCAGACACCCATCCATGATGATGCTGGCTTTAGTGTTACATTTCTTGCAGAGTTGCGCCCCTTTAGGGAAGCCTTCATCATTCACTTCTTCACCTGGTTTAGCGTGTTTCTCCAGGTACTCTGCTTTCTTCTCTTCCACCAGTTTCTGTTGGTGCTGGTCCAGGCCTGGTTTTTTAAGCATGCCGATTTCCTGCAGATGCTGCTCTACCACTTCACCAATCTCAGCGACCAAACTTGGTACAAACTTGCCGCCTTTTTTGAAGTAGCCGCCACTTGGTTCAAACACGCTTTTAAGCTCTTCCACCAAAAAGGTGATATCGCCACCTTTACGGAACACGGCAGACATCACGCGGGTAAGGGCGACGATCCATTGAAAGTGCTCCATGTTTTTGGAGTTGATGAATATTTCAAACGGGCGGCGATGCTCTTGCGGCGTGCCTTCGTTCATCACCACGTCATTGATCGTGATGTAAAGCGCGTGCTCGGTGACTGGTGTTTTAATTTTATAGGTATTACCCACCAATTTGTCCGGACGGCTTAGCGGCTCGCCCAGTTGAATGACGGTAGCTTCCTGAATTTTATCTTCAGCGGCCTTGGCTTTATCTTCTTCCGTTACCAGATTGTAGTTAACGATTTTCTTTTCTATTTTAATTGCCATTTTGTTCTCCTTACCCTAGCGCGCAGTGCGTAGAGAATGTTATTTATTATTTAGCTGCTTAGAACTTTCCGTAGTAGCCTTCTTTTAAGGCGTCGTATAGGTTAGCTGCCGAGTGGATTTCGCCATCATATTCAATCTCTTCGTTACCTTTAGCTTCGATTTCGGTGCCATCTTCCAGTGTAAATTTGTATGTGGTGTTTTCCAGATCTTTTTCTGTCACCAGCACACCCTGGAACGCTTCTGGGTTAAACCTGAATGTGGTGCAGCCTTTCAGGCCTTTATCGTAAGCGTAGAGATAGATGTTTTTGAAATCTTCAAAATCATAATCTGTAGGTACGTTAATGGTTTTTGAAATTGAGCTATCAATCCATTTTTGCGAAGCGGCCTGAATATCCACATGGGCTTTAGCCATGATGGAGGATGAATCCAGGAAGTAATCCGGCAACTGCTCTTCAGGTTTATCGCTAAACGGCATTGCATTCGGGTTAACCAGTTCGCGGTAGGCTAACAGCTCGTAAGAGAATACGTCGACTTTCTCTTTTGATTTTTTGCCTTCACGAATCACGTTACGTGCATAGTGGTGTGCAAAGCTTGGCTCAATACCGTTACTTGCGTTGTTAGCCAGCGACAATGAAATAGTGCCGGTTGGCGCGATTGAGCTGTGGTGCGTAAAGCGTGCGCCTTTAGCTACAATCTTATTACGCAAGCCTTCCGGAAACTGCTGCATGTAACGGCTGTATTTACCCAGCAATACTTTACCTGCAATCTTCTGGCCTACTTTAATGCCATCTGCTGCCATTTCAGGGCGTTTTGCCAGCATATCAGCAGTTACTTCGAATTTCTCATCCATGATCGGTGCCGGGCCTTTTTCTTCAGCCAGCTGCACGCCTACGTTCCAGCCCTCTTCTGCCATTACACGGGTGACTTCTTCAGTGAATTTAACGGATTCTTCTTCACCGTATTTCAGTTTCATCATAGTGAGGCTTGAACCCAAGCCCAGATAACCCATGCCGTGACGGCGCTTGCGCATAATCTCATCACGTTGCTGTTGCAGTGGCAAACCGTTGATTTCGACGACGTTGTCGAGCATACGGGTGAAGATCGCGACCACTTCGCGGTATTCTTTCCAGTCGAAGTAAGCTTCGTCGGTGAATGGTTTTTTCACAAAACGTGTCAGGTTGATTGAGCCCAACAAGCAGGCACCGTAAGGCGGCAATGGCTGCTCGCCGCATGGATTGGTTGCGCGGATGTTTTCGCAGAACCAGTTGTTGTTCATTTCATTCACGCGGTCAATCAGGATAAAACCCGGCTCGGCGAAGTCGTAAGTGCTGGACATAATTACATCCCACAGACGGCGCGCTTTGATGGTTTTATACACGCGGCAAGCCACTTTACCGGCATCTTTGCCTTCGGTTTTAGCGAGGTATTTGCCTTTGATTGGCCACTCGCGCCAAACTACCTGACTGTCATCATTTACATTCAAGCCATCAATGATGGCTTCTTTTTCTGTCACCGGGAAAGCCAGCTTCCACTCGGCGTCCGCTTTTACCGCTTCCATGAATTCTTTGGTAATGAGGCAAGATAAATTGAACTGACGTAAACGACCATTCTCGCGTTTGGCTTTAATAAAGTCGGTAACATCCGGATGTGAAATATCAAAAGTTGCCATTTGCGCACCACGGCGGCCACCCGCGCTAGATACGGTGAAACACATCTTGTCGTAGATATCCATGAAAGACAGCGGGCCGCTGGTATAAGCACCCGCGCCGGCTACAAATGCACCTTTTGGACGTAGCGTTGAGAACTCGTAACCGATACCGCAACCTGCTTTCAGGGTTAATCCCGCTTCATGCACTTTACCCAGGATGTCATCCATGCTGTCTGATATTACGCCGGAAACTGTACAGTTAATGGTTGAAGTCGCTGGCTTATGTTCCAAAGCACCGGCGTTAGAAGTGATGCGGCCAGCCGGAATCGCACCACGGCGCAATGCCCACAGGAATTTTTCATGCCACTCGGCACGTTTTTCCTCGGTAGTTTCCACGTCGGCCAAGGCACGCGCAACACGTGAGTAAGAAGCATCCATGTCAGCATCAACATTGTCGCCCTGCTTGGATTTCAGACGGTATTTCTTATCCCAGATATCAAGCGAGACCGGTTGAATCGGTATTTCTTTTTCGACGTCTGCACTTGAATTTTTTGCAGTATCAACAGCTTTTAACATGAATTAACCCCTTTTTAATTGACTTGAAATCATCAATGACTTCAGCCGTTATTATTAACAGTTACATTACCAAATCACTTTGGATCCAGCCAAAATTTCATTGTGACTGAAATTTGACTTAACCACTATATATTGTGTTTTTTTAGCAATTTAATCATTTAGTAGTGGTAGGTCAAGATGTTTTTTTAACTTATTTTTGTTAAGAAACGTTAATTTTTATTGCCATTTCGGCAGGCCGCACTGGCACTGGTTTCCAACTTGGCAGTACCGACTGCGTTAAATAAAATCTACAATCGCTCAGCCTAAAAGATATGTGCGAAAATGTCGCCATGTCACGCAACGTTTACACATTTTTACTTTACCTGCTACTGCCATTTACACCAGTTAAATTATTATGGCGCGCAAGAAAACAGCCTGAATACCTGCAGCACTGGCGGGAGCGTTATGGCTTTTACCAGTTGCAATTGCAAAAACCAGTGATCTGGCTGCACTGCGTATCGGTAGGAGAAACACGCGCTGCAGAACCATTGATAAAGGGTTTATTGAAGCAGTATCCAAAGCATCAAGTTCTACTCACCCATACAACCCCAACCGGACGTGCCACCAGTGAGCAACTGTTCGGTGACAAAATCATCAGGGTGTATCTGCCTTATGACCTGCCATTTGCCGTAAACCGGTTTTTAAAGCACTTTAGGCCGGACATCGGCGTACTGATGGAGACCGAGCTGTGGTTTAATTTAATAGACAGCTGCAAACAGCGCAAAGTGCCGCTATTACTGGTGAATGCACGCCTGTCAGAGAAATCTGCGCATGGCTATCACAAGCTGGGCAAGGTAGTAACGCAGGGCTTGCAGGGCTTGACTGCTGTTGCCGCACAAACCGCGCAGGATGCTACACGCCTGCAAAATTTAGGCGCAACCAATGTCAGCGTCATCGGCAACTTAAAGTTTGATGTAGCACCGCATACTAATGCCGTAGCACAGGGCAAGTTACTAAGAGATTCGCTGGGTAGCACACGCCCGGTATTTTTGGCAGCCAGCACCAGAGATGGCGAGGAAGAACTCATTCTTGCCGCAGTGACAAAAGCCAATATCCCAAACTTGCTTACCATTATCGTGCCACGTCACCCGCAGCGTTTTGATGCAGTGGCCGACCTGCTCAGAACAAATGGGCTTGATTTTGTACGCCGCTCATCACTCGCCAGCGATGCTATCGTGAACCCACATATTTCTTTTGTGCTGGGAGACTCTATGGGCGAAATGTTCACTTACTACGCCAGTTGCGATGTCGCTTTTATCGGGGGCAGCCTGTTGCCACTGGGCGGACAAAACCTGATTGAAGCTTGCAGCATGGGCAAACCGGTACTGATAGGCCCACACACCTTTAATTTTGAACAGGCTACAGAAATGGCAATTGCCGCAGGTGCCGCTGAACGCGTACACAACGGCGATGATTTAGCGCTGCACTTGAAAGACTTATTGGCTGACTCCGGCAAGAAACAGGCTATGGGCGCGGCCGCATTAGCATTCAGCGGTCAAAACAGCGGCGCTACAGAACGTACGCTAAACTTGTTAGCGCCGTATTTATCTCGTTAACACCGTAAGCACACTAGCGGATAAGTTTACTTACCGCTTTGAAGACCTCGCCCTCGGCAGCACCCAGCCACTCGAATACAACCGATTCTGTATTGGTGATGATGCAGCCAGCCCCGCGCATGCGGGCAATGGCATTGGCCTTGTTGGCCAGATTGCGTGAAACCACCGCATCTTCCACCACAAACACCTGTTTACCTGCTGCAATCAAGTCAAGCGCGGTTTGCAGAATGCAGATATGAGACTCCATGCCGGCAAGGACAATCTGTGAATGATCGCGCGTAAGCTGACGACTGAACCTGGCTTCAGCCATGCAGGAAAATACGGTTTTTTCTACGGGATGAATATGTGGCACTAAAACTGACAGTTCAGGTACGGTATGACCTAAACCCTTAGGATATTGCTCTGTCAGCAGCACTGGCACCCCCAGCATGCCGGCAGTTTGCAGCAGAATACTGCAATTTTTGATAACGGCTTGCATCGCATCAGTCGGCATCACGGTTGCCAGCCGGCTTTGCACATCAATCATCACAAACTGGCTTAATGTTACGTCTGCTTTAAGATGCGCGTTCATATGAGTTGTATCTTATTGCCCGCTGGCAGCAAACACCAACTGTTGATTTATATCCGCCAGATCAGCCTCCGCCACTACACCTGCATTCGATTTCAACCGAATAATGTTCACCAGATAGTTATAGCGTGATTGCAGCAGATCACGTTTTGCCAAGAAATACTGCTGTTCGGCATTGAGCACATCAACACTGGTACGCACACCGACCTCGTAACCCAGTTTGGTTGAATCTACCTGCGACTGACTGGAAATAAGCGCCTGTTCATAAGCTTTTACCTGTGCGATGCTGGTATTCAGGTTGAGATATGCGCGCTGGGTTTCCAGTTCGGTATTACGCCTTGCGATTTCAACATCATCCTGCGCCTTCTGGTGGCTTGATACCGCCTGGCGCGCACGTGAGCTGATAGCTCCACCCTGATAGATAGGTATCTGCAGCTGCAAACCGATGGTACCGGTCTTTAACTCATTCCCCGAACTGAAAGCTGATGCACTGCCATTGGCATAACTATCGGTATAACTGGCCACGGCATCCAGTGTAGGCAAATGGGCAGCGTTCAATCGCTCAATATCCTGTTCTGCAAATTTAGCCGCATCCTGCTGGATCTGGATGTTCAAGTTATTAATTGCGGCAACTTCCAGCCACTTATCCATCGTTTGCTCAAGGTGGCTGGTTTTAATATCAGCCTTAACTGTTGCCAGCTTCTGCGGCATTTTGCCGGTAATTGCCTGTATCGCACGCTTTGCGATCTGCAACTCATTGATGGTGGCGATTTCCTGCGCCAGCACCAAGTCAAAACGCGCCTGCGATTCGTTCACGTCGGTAATGGTTGATGTGCCTACTTCAAAGTTCGCCTTTGCCTGCTCCAGCTGGCTTAATATCGCTGATTTTTGCGCACCGATCAGATCAATCTTGTCCTGCGCTATCAGTACATCAAAGTAAGCCTGTGTGACACGCAGAATCAACTCCTGCTGGCTGAGGTGCAGCTGTTTATCGGCCTGGCTTACCTGCGTCTTGCTTTGCTCGATCTGAACCAGATTTTGTTTTCTATAAATCGGCTGCCTAAGATCGACACCGTATTTATAGGTATCATAATTCGAGGTTGAAGAGGCACGATCCGAGTGTATATATCGAATGTCCGTTGCCAAAGTATTGGCGTCAGCATTGAAGTTAACAGTTGGCCGATACAAGGCTTTGCCCTGCTCTATGATTTCCTGCGCGGCTCGATTGGCACTTAAAGCCGAAGCTAGCTTTGGGTCATTAGATAGCGCCTGCTGATAGATATCAATCAGGGAATATGCTTTTTCGTCTGCCTGCGCCTGTGTAGCCACAGCCAGAGACACCATGAAAAATGCAGCCAGATATTTAAGCATCGCTACGTAACTGGTCATATTAAGGTTTATTAAAACTTGAATTTCCGGGCTTGCGGCGCATTATCAAGCTGCGGCAGGCAGGTTTCAAAAATCACCTCATGGCGAAACGCATCTTCGCTGATACGTTGCGTTAATGTTGCTTCCATAATCGGCATCTCACCAATAACTGCAAATAAACGGCCGCCTATATTCAACATTTTTTCAGCAGCCAGCGGACGCAATGGCAATGATCCAGTGAACACAATCACATCATATGGAGCATCTGGCGCATATCCATTCACGGCATCTGCCACATGCAGGGTTACGTTATGAATGTTCTGCTTCTGTAAGCGTGCTTGCGCCAACGCAGACAACTCCGGATGAATTTCCACAGCATGCACATGATCTGCCAGCGTTGCCAGCAAAGCTGTCAAATAACCACTGCCGGTACCTACAAGCAATACCTTGTCAGTTTTTTTAAGGTTCAGGACTTGCAGGATACGACCTTCGAGCTTTGGTGACAGCATGGTATGGCCATTGCCAATCGGCAATTCTATATCGGCAAACGCCAAGCCTTTTTGCGACTCAGCCACAAAATTCTCGCGCGGCACTTGGTCAAGCACTGCCAGCACTACCGGATCCAGCACCTCCCAAGTACGAATCTGCTGTTCGATCATATTGAATCTAGCTTCGCGCATATTGAATCTAGCTATTTTGTTGCTATCCATATTTTTTGCGGTCTGTATCATTGTCATTGCTCTTGAATATTTACTCTGTGTAATTATAACGCAAGTACCATTATCGGTTGCTTAGGAACCTTCTATAAATGCAGAGTTTGGGATGCAGTACACCCGTAAAGGGCGTGTCCGTAGAATATATGCGCTGAAGCGCATTATTCATACGCCAAAGGCGCCCGGAACGCAGGAGCCGAGATAGTATGCAATATACAGCGCGGTTACGAGTACCGCGCAACGCAGTAATGCGCCCAAAAAATGTATTTATAGAAGGTTCCTTTAGTTAGCTGGCATTCTCACCCTAAACCAGACCGCATACAATGCGGGCAGGAACAACACCGTTAACAGCGTGGCAATTGCCAGCCCGCCCATAATAGCAACCGCCATCGGGCCAAAAAACACGCTCCGTGTCAACGGTATCATCGCCAGTATTGCCGCAGCGGCCGTCAGCACAATCGGCCGGAACCGGCGGATTGTCGATTCAATAATCGCCTGCCACTCAGGCAAGCCGGAGGCTTTATCCTGATCAATCTGGTCTACCAGTATCACCGAGTTGCGCATGATCATGCCCGACAGCGCAATGCTACCCAGCATGGCCACAAAACCGAAAGGCTTATCAAACACCAGCAATGCGATTGTGACCCCGATCAAACCTAAAGGTGCGGTGAGCAGCACCAGAAATACCCGTGAAAAACTTTGCAGCTGCACCATCAATATGGTCAGCACTGCAATCAGGAATAAAGGTACGCCTGCCGCTACCGAGGCACCGCCTTTGGCTGACTCTTCTACCGCGCCGCCGGTTTCCAATGTTACGCCTAGCGGCAGCCTGGCTTTAATCTCGTTAAGCTTTGCTTCCACCTGCTGCGACACCACCGGTGCCTGCAAATTGCCCTGCAAGTTTGCACGTACCGTAATCGATGGTTCGCGGTTACGGCGCCAGATCACACCTTCTTCAAAATCTGAAGTTATCGTCGCAAATTGCGATACCGGCACACTCGCCCCCGATGGCGTAATCATGGTCAGATCCGGCAGATGCGACAACCGGGTACGTTCCAACTCAGTGCCGCGCGCCACCAGATCAATGCGCTCGTTACCTTCCCGGAACTCGGTGATATAAAGCTCATTCATGGCGCCGCCGATAATGTTAGCCACATCCACCGAACTTACTCCCAACAGGCGCGCCTTGGCTTGGTCGACCTCAACATGGACCACCTTGGTCGGCTCTTCCCACCCCAGCTGCACATTCACCAGATTTTTATTGGCACGCATGATGTCGGCAATCTGATGCGAAATATCACGGATCAACGGGATGTCGGTACCCGACACCCGGAACTGCACCGGGAAACCGACCGGCGGGCCGTTCTCCAGGCGCAATACCGAAGCACGCAAGGCAGGAAAGTCATTCGCGAACAAGACCAGCAAGTCTTTACGCAACGCCTCGCGTGCCGGCAAGTCTTTACTCAAAATCACAAACTGGCCAAAACCCCGATGCGGCAGCTGAATATCCAGCGGCAGATAAAAACGCGGGCCACCGGTACCGATATAAGCCACAAAATTTTCTATGCCTTTATTTTTTTCGTTCCACTGCTGCAACCAGCGCTCGATTTTTTGCGCCTCGGCATTGGTAGCCGCATAAGATGCGCCTTCTGTCATGCGCAGATCCACAATCAGCTCCAGCCGCGTTGAATCCGGAAAGAACTGTTGCTGCACCTTGCCAAACCCAGCAATCGACAACACAAACAACGCCAATGTCACGGCAATCACGGTTTTGCGATAACGCACACAGGCCGTAACCACGGTGCGGAAAGTACGATAGAACGCGGTGTTATAAATATCGTGATGATGGCGAGCATCAGCATCACCATTAACCTGCTGCTGGTGTTTTACTGCAAAGCGTCTGTATAGCCAAGCTTTGAGTTTTGAAGGTTTAGTTGCAGGCTCATTCAGATAATCCGGCAATAAATGGTAGCCCAGATAAGGCACAAATATCACCGCGGCAAACCATGAAATCACCAGCGCAATGGCGGAAACCTGAAAAATAGAACGGGTATATTCCCCCGTAGATGACGCTGCTGTTGCAATCGGCAAAAACCCCGCTACGGTAACCAGTGTGCCGGTCAGCATCGGCATGGCAGTTGAAGTATAGGCAAAGGAGGCGGCTTTGACCCTATCCCAGCCCTGCTCCATTTTTGATGCCATCATTTCCACCGCAATAATGGCATCATCCACCAGCAGACCGAGCGCCAGAATCAGCGCGCCCAGCGAAATTTTATGCAGGCCGATATCCATCAGCTCCATCACCAGGAACGTAGCGGCCAGCACTACCGGAATTGTAATCGCCACCACAATACCGCTGCGCCAACCCAATGACAGCAGGCTCACGCCGAGTACAATCACCAGCGCCTCTACCAGCGACTTTACAAAATCATTGACGGAATTGGCCACAATTTTCGGCTGTGAAGTTACCGTATGCAGTTCCAGCCCCACCAGCAATTGCTGCCTGATGCGTGCGGTAGCTTGATCCAGCGCGTGTCCCAGCTCAATCACATCGCCACCGTCTTTCATGCTTATGCCCAGCAGCAAGGCTGGCTTAGCTGCAAAGCGAATACTACTGAGCGGCGGGTCTTCATAGCCGCGATACACCCGCGCCACATCGCCTAAGCGGAAATCCTGCTGGTTCGCGCGCAGGCGCATATTGCGCAGGTCGTCCAGCGCGCCGTAGCGCCCGGACACTGCGATACGAATATGCTCTGCGTGCGAATCATAACTACCGCTTTTCACTACCGCATTCTGCACCTGCAATAAATTAACAAGCGTGTTCGGGTTAATGCCCAAAGTAGCGAGTTTTGCGTTAGAGATTTCAATAAAGATGCGCTGTTTCTGCTCACCAAAGAATTCAACTTTAGCTACATCTTTTACTTTGAGGAGTTCTGAACGGATCAGCTCCGCCTGCTTTTTCAGTGCCACATTATCAAAACCATCGCCGGTAAGCGCGTACATGGTGCCGTAAACATCGCTGAACTCATCATTGAAAGTCAGGCTTTCAATACCCTGCGGCAGGGTATGGCGAATATCGCCGACTTTTTTACGCACCTGATACCAGACTTCCGGGATATCTTTTGAGAATGTGTCGTCTTTCGCCACGATAAAAATCATGGATTCGCCGGGGCGTGAAAAACTGCTTGAGTAATCCAGATGCGGCACTTCCTGGATTTTCTTTTCCAGCTTGTCAGTCACCTGCTGCTCAACCTCCTGCGCGCTGGCACCCGGCCAGGTGGTGCGCACCAGCATTACCTTGAATGTGAAAGGCGGGTCTTCGGATTGGCCTAGCTTGGTATAGGCAAAGGCACCGGCAATCACCAGCACCAGCATAAAATACAGCACCAGTGCCTGATGTTGTAATGACCAGTTGGATAAATTAAAACGTTCACCGGAGCCATGCTCAGTTGATGGCGGTTTGTTTTCGCCAGATAAACCTGATAAATTTGGCTCACTCATGGCGTGGCCTTTGCTACTGGTTTCACAGGCTGGCCTTTAACCAAGGTATGCACACCTGCAATGGCAATTTTTTCACCCGCCTGCAAACCGCTTGCAATCACAACACCATCTTCAGTGAACTCACCCGCTGTTACTTCGCGCGGCTGGGCTTTATTTTCCGCATCGATCACCCATACCAGTTTTTTACCGTTAATTTCAGTGAGCGCAGCTAAGGGAATCAATAGCTGCGCTGATTGCTGCGCCTGCTGCTGAATAAATTTAACGCCGGCCGTCATGCCAAGCTTCACCCTGTCATCAGCATCTGTAATGCTCACCCGAACATTAAATGCACGCGTCGCGGTTTCCGCTGCCGGTGCAATTTCGCGCACACGGCCGGCATAAACCTTATCCTGGCTGGCCCACATTTTAATAGCAACCTGCGTACCCACTTTAACCTCAGCCATACGCGATTCAGGCACCGCGACCAGCACTTCGGTTTCCTTGAGGTTGGCAATCTGCACGACCGTCTCGCCTGCCTGCACCACTTGCCCAGGCTCGGCACGTATCATGGTTACAACCCCGTCACGGTCCGCGCTGAGGTTGGTATATTGTGTCTGGTTACCCGTAACATTGGCCTGCGCTTTTACCTGCACCAGCCGGGCAGCAGAGGTTTTTAGCTCCGCTTCACGTATATCCAGGGCCGAAGCTGAAATGAATTTCCTGGCAAACAACTGGCGCTGCCGTTCCAACTCTGCCACCGCCAAGGCATGGCTGGCTTCTGCGGCGCGCACATCGGCCATAGCTGCTGTCGCATTTAAATTAGCATCTGCGGCATCCAGTCTGGCAATCAACTGGCCCTTTTTCACCTGCGCGCCCACATCCACCTTGCGCTCCATGATCTTGCCGCTGATCCTAAAACCCTGACTTGCCTCAAAGCGCGGGCGCACTTCACCCACCAGCACCATGGAATTGGACGCAGCCGCGTCACCCACTTCCATCACTAGCGTTGGTCGCGGCGGAGTGACGGGTTCAGCGGGTTTGTTGCAGCCTGCAAACAAAAGCACAAATAGCGGTAACAAATATCTGATGTTCATAGCGCTTTACTCATTCATGTTTTTTATTATTACGTTGTTCAGGAGGCAGTCGCAGGGTTCTTCAGCAAGCCATGCAGCATTGTGCTTTGCATCAATTGCAACCGTGCTTCTATATCCGCCCATTGAATCCAGCCCTCCTGCCCCAGGGCAATCTGCAACGAACACACGCCGTGTATGCCTGCCCATATGGTCTGCGCAATCAATTCCGCATCGGTAATTTCCGGCCTGAACAATCCTGCATCAAACGCATCCTGCACCACCAGCTTTAGCTGCGCGTAAGCATCCTGCTCGGTATTGCCTTGTTGAATGCTGGTGATATCCGGATTGCAGGGCGCACGCGGGGTCATGAACATCAGGCGATAGTGATTGGGATGCTGCAGCGCGAACATTGCATAACCCCTACCCAAAGCCTGTATGCGCGCAATCAGGTCCGGCAGTTGCATCACCTGATGCATGCCGCTGGCCAGTTTCAGAAAATCTTCATCACATACCGCCTGTAGCAATGCTTCTTTATCGGCAAAGTGATGGTACAAAGTTGTGGCGGAGTAATTGATTTTTTTGGCAATCTCGCGCATGGAAACTGCGTCGATACCGCGCTCCACAAACAAAGTACGTGCGGCATCCAGTATGCTGGCGCGCAGCTTTTCACGGTCTTGTTGTGATTTTATTCTAGGTGGCATGGCAGTAAATATAATTATTAACAGCGTTAATTTAACACTGTTAACTATACACGTAAAGCATTAATTGAAATCTATTTAATTGGATTTTTTAACAGATTTGCTGACAGAACTGTCAGCCATTTAGGTCATCTGATATTGACTAAGTTTATACCAAAGTGAGCGCTCGCTAATCTCCAAAAGCTTGGCTGCCTTACTTTTATTGCCCTGCGTTGCTGCCAGCGCTTCAGTGATCAAGCGCCGTTCCAGCGCCTCTGTTGCCTGCGGCAAAGCCAGCATATTGCCCTGCGTGTTATTAAGCGTTACAGGCTCTGAAGCTTCGGCTACAGTATGGTTCACCATTTCCGCAGGCAGGTGCCTAGGCTGTATGGTTTGATTGCCACTGATAATCGCGGCGCGCTCCAGCACGTTCTCAAGCTCACGTACATTGCCCGGCCAGTCGTAGCGCATAAGGGCATCAATCGCCTCGGCAGAAATATCCACATGGCGCTTGGCTAAAAAATGCTGCGCCAATATGGCAATATCGGACTTACGCACTTTAAGTGCCGGCAAATCGATGCGAAACACATTCAGGCGATAATACAAATCTTCACGTAACTTGCCATCTTTAATGGCCTCGCGCGGATCGCGATTGGTAGCCGCAACCACGCGAATATCCAGGGTAATAGGATGATTGCCGCCCACGCGCTCAATCACATTCTCCTGCAACGCACGTAATAACTTTGCCTGCAACTGCATCGGCATTTCAGTAACTTCATCCAAAAACAGCGTACCGCCATCGGCCAACTCAAACTTGCCGATACGCTCTTTAATGGCACCGGTAAACGCGCCTTTTTCATGACCAAATAATTCAGATTCCAGCATTTCATGCGGAATCGCAGCACAATTCACGGCAACAAACAAACCCTTACTGCGTGGCGAACCGGCGTGGATTGCACGTGCCACCAGCTCTTTACCGGTGCCGGTTTCACCCGCAACCAGCACCGTAGCTTTCTCTGGGGCAACCTGCCGGATTGACTCATACAGCAGCTGCATTGCAGGACTATTTCCCACCATCCCGCTATCTGTTGTTTTTTCTTCACGCAAGAACTGGTTTTCAACTACCAGCCGCGCAAATGACAATGCGCGCGTAATTGCCAGCTCCAGCTCTTCCAAATCAAACGGACGCAGAATATAGTCTGAGGCACCGCTTTTCATTGCCTCAATTGCCGTTTTTAGCTCGCCCTGTGCTGTCACGATGATCACCGGCAAATCAGGGTTGGCATTTTTATTTTGCCTAACTTTATCCTGCGTATCGTCTTGTCCATCGCTACGAATGGCCTTGAGCAATTGCAGGCCGCTCATATACGGCATGTGTAAATCCGTTACCACGCAATCCACATGCTGGGTACGTATGATCTCCAGCGCCTCACGGCCGTCTTTAGCGGTAAGCGGCTGGTAACCAGCCTGCCGCAAACTGATTTCCAGCAAACGCAGCATGCTTGGTTCATCATCTACAGCTAATATGGTTTTAATCGTTTGTGACATAGTTAGTTCTTTGCTTCCTAAGACCCTTAAAAATTAGGTTAACGCATCTGCTGCTTGGGTAGCATCACTCTAAAATCAGCTCCATGCCTTGCCGCAGCGGCACTTTCCAAATGATCAGTCAGGCTGCTGGGTTCAACCGTGAGTGCGCCAAAATGCGCAGTCACTATCTGCTTGGACACCGCCAGTCCCAAACCTATGCCACCTTGACGCTGCGTGAAGAACGGATCAAAAATTTGCTCTTTCATTGCCTCATCCACGCCGCTGCCATTATCCGCCACGCTGATAATAACGTTATCCATATTTTCAAACAAAGTCACCACCACCCGGCTACCGTTATCCAGTATCTGAATAGCATTTAACAGCAAATTCAAGACTACTTGCGTAATTTGCTCGCCATCACATTCTACAAACACCTGGTTTGCATCATTGTCCGGCAAAGCATTAATCATCAGCTCCAGATTAATGTCTTTTTTATTTGCCTGCATACGCAACATGGCAACTGCATTTTCCAGTAACGCCACTATATCGTGCAGTGCAAATTCCGGCAGGCGTGGCCGCGCGGAATCCACCAAAGTTGACACTAATCTATTCAGACGCTCGGTTTCAGTAGTAATGAAACTGGCAACCTCCTGCCCTTCCGCGCTTAGGTTTTTTTCGCGTGACAGCACCTGTGCCGACGAGCGTAATATGCCTAATGGCGTTCTAATCTCATGGCTCATGGCCGCAGCCATTTCACCGGCAACCGCCAGTTTTGCTGCGCGCGTTAGATTTTCTTTGGAAAGGCTCAGGTCTCCAATCATCTTGCCGAAAGCGTTAGTCATCTCGCGCACCTCTAGTGGCCCGTCTGGAGCTGGCAGTTCAACCTGTGTAGAAGAACGCATAAATCGCTTGGCATACCCGGTAAGTCTGGCCAACGGCCTGGTGATATTACGCGACAATGGCGCAGCAATTGCTGCAGCCAGAAACGCCGTTACCCCTAACAAAAAGATGAACATATAACCCATACGGTGTACTGGTGCCATCACTACCGAGCGGTACTGCGAAATCTCCACCTGCCAGTTAAAAATCGGTGCGTGTCCCAAGCCATTACCATTTGAGCGCACAGAGACATCATGCGCTGCGATGATTTTCTGCCATTCAGCAGTCTGTGCCAGCGCTGTGCCTTGCTGATTCAGCAGCGCGGCAGCGCTGCCCTGATTCTGCGTATTTTGTAGTATTTGTTCAATCTCACCCCAATCAAATACCGCCCTTAACACACCTATTTTCTCATTACTATCCGCATCAATAATCTCGCTGGAAATTGGCAGACGTTGCTGCTGTATCAGCGCTAACAGCAGGGGCGTATGTGCAAGTTCGACAGTCATCCATGGCTGCAAGATGGGCGCGACTTGACCAATCTGCCTAGGCTCACTGGATGCCACTACCCTGTTGGCCTGATTAACCACATATAACTCCTGATACACACCACGATAACTCTGCTTAAGCTCGCCCAGAAAATGTGACAGCCGCTTATCCACATCGCCAATGCGCGCTTCGTGCATCACATCAAGACGGCTCCAGGAAGCCACATTTTGCAAACGCTCAAACATCATGCTGTCTATTTCACTGAGCGCTGCACTCGCGCGCGTTTGCATGTCGCGCGCAATTTGATCTCGCAATACGGTACGCGCCTGATAAAACGCAAGCAAAGTCACAATCAGCATTGGCAATAATGCGGTAAGAAAAAACCCCAGCAATAGCAGTTTTCTGACGGAAAGCGGCTTGTTCAACATGGGAGCCAAGCCGGTATCGTGTACAATTTGGTTATTATCATTTGTAGCAGTCATGCACCATGATTCAGCTAAAAGTTAAAGAAATCTGCACTTGCCTACGCCGCTGGATACCCCGCGCATGCAAGCTGGCGACCTATGCGGGCAGTGTAGCCTTGCTGGTCACTCTATGCAAGGCAGCATACGCAGATGAACCTGAAGTCGAGACTTCAGGCTTTAAATTGGGCGGGTACTCAAGCTCTAGCATTACTGCGCCACTACATGGCGGCACTGAACTCCGCATCGATGATGTGAGCCTGATGCTGCGCTGGGAAAACGATAGCCGACTCAAGTTTTTTGGTGAACTGGAACTGGAGCGCCCACTAGTATGGAACGAAGACAAACACTTTAATAGCAAAAATACCTATCTTGATCTGGAACGACTGTATCTGGATTACAACCTTTCAGACAAGGTCAATATTCGCACCGGGCGCTTTTTAACGCCTGCTGGCCGCTGGAATCTGCTGCATGCAGCGCCGTTGGTATGGACAGCGACACGCCCACTGGCCACCAGCTATTTGTTTCCTACCGCTGTCAACGGCCTGATGCTGCATGGCAGCATTCCTTATGAAACAAAAAGCCAGAACCAAGCCCTTGAGTACTCATTTTTTGTTGAGGCTTTAAAAGATCAAATCAGGGATAACAATGAAATTATTTACAAGAATGTTGCTGGTGCGCATTTTACATTCACCAATCAGTTTAATTTAGGCTTGAGTCTTGCCGCATTTACCGAGGATAAACCAGCAGGCCCGGATTACCGAATGCTGGGGCTTGATTTTAAAACACACATTAAAGGTTGGGAATTAAGTGGAGAAGGCTTTCAGCGCTTCACCAGCAGCGGTAACGATGGCGGTAGCGGCGCCTACCTGCAAAGCGCTGCACCATTAGGCAACAACTGGTTCTGGCTCACGCGGCTGGAAACCCTGCATCAAGCCAGGCAAGGTTCAGCACACGTCTCAGGAGAACGTTGGGTGATGGGGCTGACCAAACGCATAGCACCCCAGCAATTACTCAAAATGGAATTTGTAGGTGGCAGCGATAATTTTACTGATACACCACGCGGTTTTGTCGGCTCATTTGCGGTGCTATTCTGATGAAGGTATTTTTTAAACAATCAGTGGCAGCATTTTGCGTATTTTATGGGCTAACACTTACATCTATAAGCCATGCAGAAGAATCGCACCCGCTCGCAGTTATCGTTTCCAGCAACCCTGAAGTCGCCATTATTCAACAGCTGGCCTCACGTGAGCTAGGCCTGATCTACTTGCGCAAAAAACAATACTGGCAAGATGGTATACGCATGCGCCCGGTCAATTTGCATGCAGAACATCCTTTACGGCTCTACTTTTCAAAAACAGTATTGGGCAGCTTGCCAAATGAGCAGGCTGACTACTGGAACGGCCTGTATTTTCACGGCACAACCCCGCCTTACAGCGTGCAATCGGAAGAAGCCGTACTGCGCTATGTAAGTAACACCAAAGGTGCTATCGGCTATATTGGTGCCTGCAAACTGGATGAGCGAGTTAGGCCGGTGTTATGGATTATTGACAATACAATCAGCACCAGCAAACCTGCGCTCAATTGCCTGCCTTAGTGTTAACAAACTTAATACAGGTTTCTAGCCTCATTTAAATCACCGTTCTTATAGGCGCGCGCAGCGGTCTGATAATAAGCGATGGCCTCATTCAGTAGTGTTTCGTTCAGTGCTACGGGTGTGGATTCAAACGTCACCGGATCAACCTGATATGCCTCTGCCTTTTGTTTAGGCGACAGCACAATCAACGTGTTATTTTTGTAGTATCCCAGTTCTTGATAATTACTGATAAACGCACGCTCCGGCATTTTTTCACGTTCGGCTTTAAATAAAGACTGGCCAAAAAAGTGCTGACTACCCTTTGCACCCAAAATATCCAGCAATGTAGGGGCAATATCAATCTGACTCACCATGCGAGAATAATGACCTGCTGGTAATAAATCCGGTGCATAGAAAAATAATGGGATATGGTATTTTTCAACCGGCAGTTTGGTTTTACCGGCAGCAGATGAACAATGGTCAGCAACAATCACAAACAGGGTATCTTTAAACCAGGGCTTGGTTTTTGCGTTCTCAATTAACTTGCCAATCGCGTAATCGGTATATTTTACGGCACCATCTCTATGTCCCTGCGGCAAATCAATCTTGCCCTCCGGGAAGGTAAACGGCCTGTGGTTAGAGGTGGTCATGATATGTGCAAAGAACGGCATCGATGGCTTTACCATGCGATCAATCATGGTCAGGGAATTATTAAACAAACTTTCGTCATCAATACCCCATACGTTCTCGGATTGAATCGTGCTTTTATCAAAATCGGTACGGTCTACCACCTTGTAATCATTACCCCTGAAATACGAATTCATACTGTCAAATACGCCGTAACCGCCGTACATAAAGAATGTGCTGTATTGCTGCGCCTCCAGAAATTCACCCAATGTCGCCAGGTGGTCACTATCAGGACGATGCACAATGGCCTGCCCGGGAATCGGCGGAATCGCAATTGAAAGTGCATCCAGACCGCGCACAGTACGTGTACCTGTTGCAAAAACCTTATCAAATACCAAGCTTTCTTTAGCCAGTTTATCCAGATATGGCGTCAGATTTTCTTTATTACCGTAACTACCCATGTAATCGGCAGATAAACTTTCCACCATGATCACCACTACATTTTTTGGGCGGCGTTTAAATGGGGCAATATTAGAAATATCAGGCACTTCCTGTCCGCTATTAATCGCGCTTGCAAAAGCCTGCCGCAGCAAGCCATTATCCTTCAAAATTGCATTGGCCTGCGCCTGTGGAATAGTTTTATAAAATCTATCGTAATCAAGCTCATTGCGGCGTGCGGCAGCTGAAAAACTAAACAGGCCGTTACCCGCCAATTCATTGGCGTAAGCATTTTTACTAAATTGCATCTGGTCTACATTTGCAAACTGGTAACTCAGCACCGGCAATAAAACGCCTGCTGCCACTAAACTTAGTTTTCTGTTCAAGCTATGCGGCTTGATCTCAAAGCGTACCAACTTGCTCAGCATAAACAGGATAAACAGCACAAACAAAGCGATTGCCAGCAAGATCAAAGGTACCGGATAAGATTCACGGATATTGCCGACCACTTCATGGGTATAGACCAGATAATCCACGGCAATAAAATTAAAACGTGTGCTGAATTCCTGCCAGAAGATAAATTCAGAAACTGCACCGAACAGCAAACTAAACATCACCACGAACGCCAGTGCCCAGCGCAGCTTGGTCAGCCAGACCGCGCCACTCCAGCGTTGGGGAATCAAGGCAGAAACCAACAGCCAGGGCACCAGCAAATATGATAATGCCGCAACATCGAACCATAGCCCGACTGCAAAAACGCTAGCAAGCTCCGGCATGCTCATCTGGCTCCAGCCTACCTGCAAGCTAAGTATCAGACGCAGTAACAACCAGATACTTAATGCAAGACTGGCCAAAAACAATATATAAGGAACATTACGCTGCGGTGCTTTAAATAAGTTGAGCATTATTAAGTATTAGTTTTCATTGATATGACCGGCTAATACTGCAAACGCCATGCCAGAGCTCTAAGCTATTGTTTATAATTGACTTCAATCCTGACACAAGTTATTTCCATGCAAAAATTGCAGGGTTTTATATGTCTCCTGAAATGAATATATGCAGGTTTTGTAACTTTACCGGGTCGCCAAAAAACGTAATCTTTGATACAAAGCTATTGATATGGGTGATGTAAACACCAAATTAAAATTAATCAACCTATTGATTTTAATATATTTTATTATTAAATATCTACCCATGATTTCTTTCTGATTAGCATATCCCAACAATATAGGCATACAACTTGCTCGAGTGTAACTATTGTTTTAATAGTGGAATGTAAAATGCAAAATCCAACTTTATTAGGTGCATCATATTTAAATGCAGCATTTGTAGCTTTAGGTAACAGCTCGGCCTTTTTCAATGCTGAAGCGGCTTACAAGACCCGTCCGCTTGCAGCCTCAAAAAGACAACGCGCTGAAAACATCACGGTAGCAACCTCTGATTGCAACGCGGCAGACCGCGCTGAAATTGAGCAGTTTATTCATGATGTATTTGCTAAAACTTATGGTGCCAATGTACAGAATTTCATGCCACATCTGGTGAGTTTACGTGATGAAGAAGGTGAGTTGGTAGCGGCATTTGGTTTGCGTAAAGCAGATAAGTCGCCGCTGTTTTTAGAGCAATATCTCGATGCACCTATTGAAACCGTATTGTCACGGCGCTTTGGCAAAACGATTACGCGTGATCAGGTCACCGAAATCGGCAATCTGGCAGTATCAAATCCTCGCAATGCTGGCGTGCTGATTGCGCATGTAATCAAACACAGTCTGGATATTGGTATTGAATGGGGCGTAGCTACCGCACACCACAGCCTGCAAAATGGTTTAATTAAGGGTGGACGTGATATTTATGCCCTACAGGCAGCTGATCCACTACGACTGAATCCCGCTGAACTTGCAAGCTGGGGCAGTTATTACAGCAATTCACCACAAGTGATAGCCATCCCTAGAGTTAGCTAAGGTTTACCAAGTTTGACTGTGACACTTCCAACAAACGATCTGTTACTGGCTATCGCCGGCAATAGATCTGGCCAGATAGCCTTACGCGGTAATGATGTAGCGCTGACTTATGCCGAATTAAATGCTGCAGTCAATCAACAGGCTGCAGCGTGGGTAACACTTGCTACTGATGCAGCCAGCAAACAGCGTCGCACCATGGCGCTGGCAGTAGATAACCATCCAGCCTGGATTGTTCTGGATTTAGCGGCGATGCAATGCAAAATTCCGCTAGTGCCGTTACCATTCTTTTTTTCACCCACACAGTGGCTGCATGCAATGCAGGATGCGGGCGTCTCTATACTGGTAACAGACCAGCCGCAGCTATTTGAGCCACTATTAGCACAGAATATTTTAAACAGCAGCAGCTTTCAACTTGCCGGCAAGACACTGACGCAATTTGAACTGGGTGACATCAAACACGTTAAATTACCGGTTAACACTGCCAAAATCACTTATACCTCAGGCACTACCGGCAATCCAAAAGGCGTTTGCCTGAGTAATGACAATATGCTGAATGTCGCCAAATCCATCGCCGCGGCAACTCATATTTCAGCAGGCGATATTCATTTAAGCGTATTGCCGCTGGCCACCCTGCTGGAAAATGTAGCAGGTGTTTATACATCACTGCTCGCCGGCATCACCTGCACATTATTGCCCAGCAGTGAAATTGGCTTAAGCGGCGCCAGTGGACTCGATATTAAAAAATTATTATCAACACTCAACACCACACAAGCCAGCACCGCTATTTTCACTCCGGAACTGTTACATGCGCTGGTTTTATACCTTGAAGCCGGAGTAAGCACCCCGACTCATCTGCACTTTTTAGCGGTAGGTGGAGCCTCTGTGTCTCCAGCGCTATTGGCACGTGCGCATGCGTTGCAGTTGCCGGTATATGAGGGATATGGATTGTCTGAATGCGCGTCTGTAGTTGCGCTTAACAAGCCTGGCCACAACAGGCCCGGCACGGTAGGCAAACCGCTGCCACACATTGAAGTAGGTTTTACTGATGAGAGCGAGATTGTTATCCATGGTAACGCCTATCTGGGTTATGTAGGCCAGCAGCATACGCAACAGAATAGCGTACACACCGGCGACATAGGTCATTTAGACGCGGATGGCTACCTGATTATTAGCGGACGTAAAAAGAACATTTTCATCACATCATTCGGACGCAATGTATCGCCGGAATGGGTGGAACGCGAGCTGAAGATATCACCTTACATTGCCCAGGCAGCCTTATTTGGCGAAGCAAAACCCTGGAATGTTGCAGTCATCGTGCCGCGGCCGCATGCAACTGCTGAACAAATCAAACAAGCAATAAACACCATCAACGCAAACCTGCCGGAC
>Ga0207970_100068_pt1 | contig 32765 bp, 30 predicted proteins | sample LakWasMet50_LOW8_2_FD_183886 | JGI IMG/M metagenome (GOLD analysis project Ga0207970, IMG submission 183886) | Freshwater sediment methanotrophic microbial communities from Lake Washington under simulated oxygen tension - Sediment Metagenome... | ecosystem: Environmental > Aquatic > Freshwater >... | reverse complement strand
TTATGCCAACTTACGGACGCTTGCCCATAACCTTCGAACGGGGAGAGGGCGCATGGTTGTTTGATCAAAACAATAATCGCTACCTGGATGCGGTATCCGGCATAGCGGTGTGCAGCTTGGGTCATGCCCATCCTGCCGTGCATCAAGCTATCTGCAAACAAAGTGAAAAGCTGCTGCACACGTCGAACCTGTACGGTATCGCCGTTCAGGAACAGCTGGCCGACAAGCTGACCGAAAAAAGCGGCATGGATAATGTCTTTTTTTGTAATTCCGGTGCGGAAGCTAATGAAGCGGCGATCAAATTGGCGCGCAAATACGGTCACGAGCAGGGCATAGAAAACCCGGCGATTATCGTCATGGAAAAAAGTTTTCACGGCCGCACGCTGGCAACGCTGAGCGCTACCGGCAACGCTAAAATTCAACAAGGCTTTGCGCCGTTGGTTGAAGGTTTTATTCGCGTACCGTACAACGATGTCAATGCCATCGAACAAGCGGTTGCGCTGCATAAGAATGTCGTCGCCGTCTTGGTTGAACCGATACAGGGGGAGGGCGGCGTTAACATTCCCGCTGCCGATTATCTTAACCAAATCCGCAGTCTGTGCGACCAGCATAACCTGCTGATGATGCTTGATGAAATCCAGACCGGGGTAGGTCGTACCGGCAAGTTTCTCGCCTTCCAACATAACGGGATATTGCCCGATGTCTGCACGCTGGCCAAAGCGCTGGGCAACGGCGTACCGATCGGCGCTTGTCTGGCACGAGGCAAAGCGGCCAAGATATTCACCGCAGGCAATCACGGTTCTACCTTTGGCGGCAATCCGTTAGCCTGTAGCGCGGCCTTAGCGGTATTGGCGACATTGGATGCTGAAAACCTGATCGAGCAGGCCGCGCAAAAAGGCGATGCTATTTGTTCGGCATTTAAAGACCGGTTACAGGGCAATGCGCATGTTGTCGATATTCGTCACAAAGGCATGATGATCGGCATCGAACTCGACAGCTCATGCACTGAATTAGTACAAGCCGCGTTGCAAAATAACCTGTTGATTAATGTCACCAGTGAAAAAACCATTCGGTTGCTGCCGCCATTGATTATTAATGACCAACAAATCGCTCAACTCGTAGAAACCTTATCGACACTTATTCATAAGCATACAGACACTCCCTATGAATCCTAGACATTTCATCAGCCTGCTTGACTTATCCGGCGACGAATTTCGTAGCTTGATCAACCGAGGCATCGTTCTAAAAAATAACCGCGACCCCGATTACCAACCATTAAAAGGTCAGGTCTTGGCGATGATTTTTGAAAAGTCATCGACGCGCACCCGTATTTCATTTGAATCCGGCATGAGTCATTTTGGCGGTAGCGCGTTGTTTTTATCGCCCAGAGATACCCAGTTGGGTCGGGGCGAACCGTTGCAAGACAGCGCCAGAGTCATCTCCAGCATGGTCGATTGCATCATGCTCAGGACCGATAAGCACGAAACGGTGACCACCTTCGCCCAATATTCAAGCGTCCCGGTGATCAACGGCTTGACCGACTTACAGCATCCCTGCCAATTACTGGCCGACATGCAGACTTATTTTGAGCATCGCGGCGACATTAAGGGCAAAACGGTGACCTGGATCGGCGACGGCAATAATATGTGCCACTCCTATATCCATGCGGCAACGGTGCTGGACTTCGCTTTGAATATCGCCTGCCCAAAAGATTATCAGCCCTTAGCAGACATCGTCGAGGCAGCCGGAGAACGCATCCGGTTCTTTGACACGCCGCTGGCTGCCGCCCAAAATTCGGACCTGGTTGTCACCGATGTTTGGGCCAGCATGGGGCAGGAAGAAGAACAAAAACAACGCGAAATGGCCTTTAAGAATTATCAGGTCAACGCCGAGGTTATGAAAGTTGCACATAACGATGCGCTGTTTATGCACTGTTTGCCCGCCCATCGGGGGGAGGAAGTCAGCGCCGACGTGATTGACGGCTCTCAAAGCGTTATCTTCGATGAAGCTGAAAATCGCCTGCATGCACAAAAGGCATTGCTGGAATTTCTCCTGTGCAAAAAATCACGTTAGAATTAACCTTAATCGCATCGGCCCCCTATCGATTGCGACATATCCACCATTCCCGGCAGTCGGTCGCATAGGTTCCTTACCGATTGCGACACTTCCGCCATCCCTGGCAGTCGTCAGGTGAACAACCATAGAGATTCAAGTGAAAAAAATACTAAACTCGTTTTTTATCCTACTGGTAACTTTGGGTTCAGCCCAGGCTGAAACCGTCTATGTTACCGACAATCTGAATTTATCACTCAGGAGCGAAGAAAATAACACCAGTAAAGTTGTAAAGCTGCTCCCGACCGGCACCCCGCTGACGATAATAGATGAAAACAAAAGCACCGGATTTGCCCACGTTCGCCTGAATGACGGCACTGAAGGCTACATGCCTATCCGTAATACCATGAAGGAACCGCCCAGTCGTTCCCAACTGGACGTTGCCAACAAAAATCTGGCAGCGATACAGTCTGAAAATGCCACGCTTAAAGCCGAGCTAGCCACAATAAAAGAATCCATCACGCCGGGAACGTCTCTTGAACAGTCCTTGGCGACAGAACGGGATCAGCTAAGCAGAGAACTCAGCGAACTGAAAAAAACCGCCGCCAGCACCGTGGAATTAAAGAACCAGCGCGATGAACTTCAAGAACGCGTGGTTAATGTTGAACGGGAACTGCAACAATTCAAGCTTGAAAATCAGGCCTTGCAAGACACCGCCAATCAAGACTGGTTTTTATACGGCGGCATACTCGCGCTTATCGGTGTTATTTTAGGATTTATTTTGCCTAAGCTCAGCTGGCGTCGTAGCAGAAGCAGCTGGGATTCGTATTAATTTAGGCAAAAGGCGAAGGGCAAAAGGCACAAAAAGCCCGGTTTCTTTGTTTTTCGCCCTGTAGCCCTGTAGGGTACGCTGTGCGTACCGTTTTTCAGTTACGCCTATCAACTCAACAAGGTATGTGCAGCGTACCCTAACTAATCTTTTAGGAATTGCTCACATGAGTGACAAAAATACCCGTACTTTCTCTTCTTTGGTTGTTGACGGCATGGAGCGCGCACCGAGCCGCGCCATGTTGCATGCTGTTGGTTTTAACAATGAAGACTTCAAAAAACCGCAAATAGGCATTGCTTCAACCTGGAGCATGGTCACGCCTTGCAATATGCATATCAACAAGCTGGCCGATGCGGCAGCGGTTGGCGTTAACAATGCCGACGGTAAAGCCGTCATCTTTAACACCATCACTATTTCCGACGGCATTTCGATGGGCACCGAGGGCATGAAATATTCGCTGGTCTCTCGCGAAGTGATTGCCGACTCGATTGAAACCGTGGTCGGTTGCCAGGGTTTTGACGGTGTTGTCGCGATCGGCGGCTGCGACAAGAACATGCCCGGCTGCATGATGGCTTTGGCACGTTTAAACCGTCCGGCTGTGTTTGTTTACGGCGGAACGATTATGCCCGGCTGCCACAAAGACAAAAAGCTGGATGTGGTTTCGGTATTCGAAGCGGTCGGCGCCAGAGCCAACAACCAGATCGACGATGCCGAACTGGCCGAAATCGAAGCTAAAGCCATTCCGGGCGCGGGTTCCTGCGGCGGCATGTATACAGCCAATACCATGGCCTCAGCCATTGAAGCGCTGGGCATGAGCTTGCCGAACAGCTCAGCCCAGGCCGCTATTTCAAACGATAAACGTCTGGATTGCGAACGCGCCGGCGCTGCCGTTTTGGAACTGTTGAAAAAAGACATCAAGCCTCGCGATATCATGACCAAAGCGGCATTCGAGAATGCCATTACCGTGGTCATCGCACTCGGCGGTTCGACCAATGCGGTATTGCATATCCTGGCGATGGCGAATGCAACCGGCGTCGATATTACCCTGGACGACTTCACCCGTATCGGCAAACATGTACCGATGCTGGCCGACTTAAAACCCAGCGGCCGTTACCTGATGACCGAACTGATCGAAATCGGCGGCATTCAGCCGTTGATGAAAACGCTGCTGGACAAGGGGTTGCTGCACGGCGATTGCTTAACTGTAACCGGTAAAACACTGGCGGAAAATCTGGCCGATGTCTTACCCTATCCTGAAGGTCAGGAAGTGATTCACTCGCTGGATAAACCGATCAAGAAAGACAGTCATTTAGTTATCTTGTACGGCAATCTGGCTTCCGGCGGTTCGGTTGCCAAAATCACCGGCAAGGAAGGGCTGGTTTTTACCGGTACAGCCAAAGTATTCGAAGCCGAAGAACAAGCGCTGCAAAGCATTTTGAACGGCGATATCGTCAAAGGCGATGTGATCGTCATCCGCTACGAAGGCCCCAAAGGCGGCCCCGGCATGCGTGAAATGCTGTCTCCTACTTCGGCGGTCATGGGCAAAGGTTTGGGCAAGGAAGTCGCGCTGATTACCGACGGCCGGTTTTCCGGCGGCACCCACGGTTTCGTGGTTGGGCACATCACGCCAGAAGCCTATGTCGGCGGTGCGTTGGCGATAGTCGAGAATGGCGATACCATCACCATCGACGCGGAAAACAACGAACTGAAACTGCATGTCAACGAACATGAAATCGCCCGTCGTTTTGAAAAGTGGACGCAACCAGCGCCGCGTTATACCCGTGGCGTGTTGGCGAAATATGCCAAGTTGGTGAGTTCTGCTTCGTTAGGTGCAGTGACGGATAATTTGGATTGATGTAGGGTACGCTCTGCGTACCTTTCACATATTCACCACGAAGACACGAAGAAAAGGAGTCGATGAGCTGGCAGATGTAAGGAAGCTCATCGTTTACATTGATGATGGGTTTCGCTACCGCTCTACCCATCCTACACGCTACAAAAGTCTATGGCGTCACTTAATATTGTTTACGTGCTTACAAATTCAGCCATGCCTGGATTAGTGAAGATTGGCTATACAACACAAGATGACGCAAATTCTAGAATTGGACAGCTCTATACAACAGGTGTTCCAGTCCCATTCGAACTTCATTATGCCTGCAAGGTTCAAAATGCGGAGGAAGTTGAAAAAGCATTACATATTGCGTTTTCTCCTCAGAGAATCAATCCTAGACGTGAATTTTTTAAGATTGAGCCAGAGCAGGCAATTGCCATATTGAAACTGCTGCACACTGAAGACGCTACCGAAGAAATAGATCAACAGCCTACAAATTTGGATCAAGAGTCTGTTAATGCCGCAGAGCAATTAAAATCTAAGCGTCCAAGAATGAGTTTTTCAGAGATGGGAATTCCTGTTGGCTCGGTGTTGCACTCAGTCCACGGGGATTCTGTTGCTACAGTTTCTAGCTCCAGGAAAATCAAATTTAATGGTGCCGAAGTATCGTTAATGGCGGCTACACAGCAAGTCCTTGGTATCGATTACAGCATCCAGCCAAGCCCGCATTGGACATATCAAGGCAAGCTTTTGAAAGATATTTACGAAGAAACCTATGGTAATGTAGGAGAAATGTAGCTTCGATCAGACTATATCCTTCTCTCATTACACATTAACCAAATAATATGGAACCACAAAAATCATTCGTCAGCTGGTTTAGGGATTCATCCCCCTACATTCACGCCCACCGCAATAAAACCTTTGTTATTTTCTTTGGTGGCGAAGCGGTGCTGGCTGATGATTTCGATCATCACGTTCATGATTTCGCCTTACTGAACAGCCTAGGCATACGCCTGGTTTTGGTTCACGGCATACGCCCGCAGATTGACCAGCGGCTCGCCAAGCTGGACGTTCCCGCCCGCTTTCACAATAACTTGCGCATTACCGACGATGTAGCATTGCAATGCGTTAAGGAAGCAGCCGGTTTAGTCCGCGTGGAAATTGAAGCGCTGTTATCGATGGGGCTTGCCAACTCGCCGATGGCGGGGGCGAAAATCAAGGTGGCCTCGGGCAATTTTGTCGTTGCCAAACCCATCGGCGTGATTGACGGCATTGATTACGGCCATACCGGTGAAGTTCGCCGTATCGACAGCGCGGCCATACATCAGCAACTCGACCAGGACAATGTGGTGCTAATCTCGCCGGTCGGTTATTCGCCGAGCGGGGAAGTCTTCAATCTGTCGGCCGAACAAGTCGCCACGGCGGTTTCGATTGCGCTAAAAGCCGAAAAACTGGTTCTATTAACCGAACAAAGTTGCAGCAATCCCGACAATGGCGAACAAATCCAGCAAATGACCACCGCCGAAGCCGACACATTCTTACAGCAACATCCGGGCATATCCACCAGCATCAGCTTGCCGCTCAAAGCGGCGATGCAAAGCTGCCAATCCGGCATCGACCGCGTGCATTTGATTGATAGAACCATTGACGGCGCGTTGTTACTGGAATTATTCAGTCGTGACGGCATCGGCACGCTGATCAGCTCCACGGCGTTTGAAGAATTGCGTCCGGCGACACTGAACGACATCGGCGGCATTCTGGAATTGATCAAGCCGCTGGAGCAGCAAGGCAAGCTGGCCAAACGTTCCCGAGAAAAAATTGAAATGGAAATCGCCGATTATATTGTTATTGAGCGCGACGGCCTGATCATCGGCTGCACCGCATTGCACCCCGATGTGCAAAACCGCTTTGGCGCAATTGCCTGCCTTGCCGTACATCCCGATTATCAGGGATCGGCCAGGGGCAATCGCATGCTTGAATATGTTTACCGCAGGGCAGGGGAACTCAGGCTTAAAAAATTATTCGTGTTGTCTACGCAAACCATGCACTGGTTTATTGAACGGGGATTTTTGTCGTCGAATATTACCGATCTTCCCGATCAGCTCAAGGCGTTATATAACCCGCAAAGAAACTCCAAAGTTCTCTGTAAAGACATTTCATAACAACTTCCCATGACGAATAACACCGCCTGTATATCAATCCTGCAACTATCCGATTTGCATATTCTGGTGGCTCCGGAAGATAAAATGATGGGGATTAATACCGAGCATTATTTCAATGCCTGCCTTGAACAGGCCTTTGCTGAAAAACATCATTTCGATTTGATTATGCTGACCGGCGACTTGGCTCAGAATCCTTGTCCTGCCAGCTACCGGCGCATTTTAACTAGCCTTGAAGCTCATGAAACGCCATGCATCTGCCTGCCCGGCAATCATGACGATTATGAACTCATGCAGCAGGTATTTAATACCGACAGGATTAACTGCCGCAAACAGGTTAAGCTGGGTAATTGGCAGCTGATTAGCCTGAACAGCCAAATACTTGGAGAACCCGGCGGCCGTGTGTCAAAAGAGGAATTGGACTTTCTTGAAAACTGTTTAACTGAGAACCCTGCTCGTCACGCGCTTATCGCAGTCCATCATCATTTTCTGGAAACTAAAAGTCCGTGGATGGATACCATGATCATAGAAAACAGTCAGGAATTCTTGGCGGTAGTAGACCGATACCCTCAAGTAAAAGTTATAACCACCGGTCATATCCACCAGGTCATGGATATAAAAATAGCGACCTTTCGGGTATTGGGCGCACCTTCTACCTGCTTTCAATTTGCACCCGAAACCCCTGAATTCAGTGTCAGCGATATGGCTCCGGGTTATCGATTAATAGAGCTGTATGCAGATGGCCGGGTCGAATCCAAGGTTATCCGCTTGCCGGAGCCATTGACTGAGTTGCAAGCGAATAAGCATGGATATTGAAAACAGCTTACAAATTAGTAATCTCCAGGATTTCCTGTCCGACGAGTAGACACTGATTCTCCATTTGAGCATAAATAAAGCGCATCCGATAAGTCCCTTTGTAGATGTGGCCATAGACTTCCAGAACGTCGAACTTGCCTTTTCCGGCAGGATTTTTTATCGGTTTAAGCACGGTAACATGCTCATCAATTTCGGTTCTGTCATCTAATCCAAAGTGAAAATCCAGTAGCTTTTTGGCTTGAATGGCGGCCTCTGTCGAACAATGATGCACAGGTTCGGCGGATGCAAATCCCGATGTAACAAGAAATAAGATCAGCGTGACATATTTAATCATTTTCCCTCCGGAAAAAAAGATTGGGCCGGGCATACAAGCCGAGCAGCTGGAAACGCATTTTTATTATATTGCCGGCCTGAAGGCTGCGGCTGCAATGCGCTAACTTAATAACGCATAGTACTCTTTAAAAAGCTGGGTACGCTCAGCCAAGCCATTCGTTCCGCCATTAACTTTCTTGGTGACGGCTGTTATCACGGCATCCGTTGAGCCACCGTCGCAGACAGTCCATATATTATTGGAATCAAAGAAAAAACCGGCAGAAGCCAGCGGGTAGTGGGTGGCCACTAAGTCAGGACTGGCAACGGTATCTTCATTGACAGCTTTACCAAAATTAGCGTAATTCGACTTACCCGTTAATTGAATATAACCACGCCCCCTGAATGTGTAACCGTCGCCGCTCGCTTCATCGCCATTGCCCATTCTGTCGGCATAGACTCTAGCGCCAATTTTGGCTGGATTTCTTGCATAAGATTCGTTTAACGGCTCAGGAAAGTATTTGGGAAATGTTGCTTTCAAGCCATCGGCCGAATAATTCAAATTTTCATAAATCACCTTAAAGCCGCCACTCTCGTGAGCGCACTGCGCCAGGAAATGGGCTAATCTTAACGCATTGGTTATAGCGGCTACAGAAGGTATCTGGGCAATAACTTCATCGGGAACATGCCCTTTAAGGTTCTCTGGATTAAAGCCTGTTGACGGCACTGGAAACTCCTAAAACGTCTGGTTAGGGTGGCTGCTTTATTAGTTCTTAATCCCAATGCCTTTATGTAAAAGATAAAGACTGAATAAGGTCAGGGTAATAATAAATCCGCCGGTAATGATAAAGGTCATCTGAATATCAACATCCGTCACGCCTATCAAGCCATAACGAAAGGCATTGATCATGTACAAAATGGGGTTGCCCTTCGAGATGATCTGCCAAAAATCGGGCAGCATGTTGACCGAATAGAAAACGCCGCCCAGATAGCTTAACGGAGTCAGCACAAAGTTGGGGATAATCGAAATATCGTCAAAACTCTCCGCGAGTATCGCATTGATAAAGCCCGCCAAGGAAAATACAGTGGCTGTCAGCGCGGCGATTGACAGGGTAATGGCGATATTGTTAACCGTAATATCGGTAAACAGCAAAGAGATTAAAGCCACAACAACGCCCACCAGTAATCCGCGGATAATACCGCCGCTGACATAGCCGCCCAGAATGACCCAGTTGGGTATCGGGGCAACCAGTAATTCTTCAATATTGCGCTGGAATTTGGTTGAGTAAAACGAAGATACGACATTGGCGTAGGAATGACTGATAACCGACATTAAAATAATGCCGGGGACGATATAGTCCATGTAACTGGCGCCGCTGATAGTGCCGATGCGGTCGCCAATCAACTTGCCGAAAATCAGGAAATACAGCGCCGTGGTGATAGCCGGGGGCAGCAGTGTTTGCGGCCAGATCCTGATAAACCGGAGTATTTCCTTGGTAACGATGGTTCTAAAGGCAATAGAGTAATTCATTATTTATCACCTGTCGCTTTTGAGCCGGTGGGGTTCGAGTCAATCAAATCCATAAATAACTGTTCCAGCCGGTTAGTCTTGTTTTTCAAACTGGTGACTTCGATATTCTGTGCGCTTAATTGGCTGAATAGTGTGTTAAGGCTGTGCTCTTTAGGGACGGCAACATTAAGCGTCTTGTCAGTCACGCGCTCAATTTGACAGCCTTCAATCACCGGTGCCGCAGCAATGGGGCGAGCCAGATCCAGCACGAAATGTTCGACATGCAGCCTCGCCAGCAAACTTGCCATATCGGAATTTTCGACAATTTTTCCGTGATTAATGATGGCGATGTTTCGGCACAGACTTTCCGCCTCTTCCAGGTAGTGCGTGGTTAAAATGATAGTCGTGCCTTGCTGATTCACTTCCTGCATCATTTGCCACATGGAACGGCGTATTTCTATATCGACGCCTGCGGTCGGCTCATCAAGAATCAATAACTTGGGCGCATGCACCAGGGCGCGAGCGATCATGACCCGGCGTTTCATGCCGCCTGACAGGCGTCTGGAAACGGTATCGCGTTTGTCCCACAAATCCATTTGCTTAAGGCAGTATTCGGTGCGTTGCAGCGCAAGTTTGCGCGGCGTACCGTAATAACCGGCCTGATTGAGTAAAATACTCTTGACGGTGTCGAACTGGTTAAAATTGACTTCCTGCGGAACCAGGCCGATACAGCTTTTGGCTTTTGCCCGCTCGCGTCTTAAGTCATGCCCGAAGATGCTGACTGAGCCGCTGGATTCATTGACCAGCGAACTGATAATGCCTATAGCCGTTGACTTGCCGGCGCCATTCGGCCCCAATAAGGCAAAAAAATCACCGGCCTCAACATCGAGATCGATGCCTTTTAAGGCTTCAAAGCCATTATTATAGGTTTTTCTGAGATTACGCAGAGATAATGCATTCATGCTGAAACTAACACTTAACGGAAGCCTTTAAATAAGTTAAATTACGTAAGCTGAATTACGCGCTACATCCAGATAGTTGGATGACTAAAACCGTGTGATTTTATCAGATATTAACGCGCTTCATAGACAAAACTGGATAACTCGTGCTGAAGAAACCTCCCGAAACCGTTGCCGCTGTAGACTTGGGGTCTAACAGCTTTCACATGATTGTGTGCAGTTTAGCTAATGGTAATTTACAAACTCTCGATCGTCTTAAAGAAATGGTAAGGCTTGCGTCCGGTCTGGACAAAAAGAATTACCTCGATAGCAGTACCCAGGAAAGGGCTTTAGAGTGCCTGGAACGGTTTGGTCAAAGAATCCGTAACTTTCCGCCGGAAAGCGTCCGCGTGGTCGGCACCAGCACCTTGCGCCAAGCTAAAAACTCCCAGCAGTTTTTGGACAAGGCCGAAAAAGCCTTAAATCATCCTATCCACATTATTTCCGGTATAGAAGAAGCCCGTTTGATCTATCAGGGAGTCGCGCACAGTCTGGGCAGCAACGCTAACTTGCGTCTGGTTATGGACATAGGCGGCGGCAGCACCGAATACATCATAGGCTCCGGCGACACCCCCAGAGTAAAAGAAAGCACGCCCATGGGCTGCGTGTTGGTAAGTAACACCTTTTTTAAAGACGGCAAGCTATCCAAAGATGCCTTTACTCAGGCAACCTTGTTTGCCGCGCAGCAGCTTGAGCCGATCCAAAAACAATTTCAGCGCAAGAACTGGGACGAAGCCATCGGCGCATCGGGCAGTTTAAAGGCCATCGATAAAGTCCTTGAAGCCAAAAACTGGAGCAATAACGGCATAACAATGGAAGGTCTGGAGCATCTGGTTGCCCATCTCACTCAGTGCAACCATGTCAACGAGCTTAATTTGCCCGAACTCGATCCTGAACGCCTTCCGGTATTTCCAGGCGGTGTCGCCATCGTCTACGCCACTTTCAAAAGCTTGGGCATTGAGCAAATGACCGTTTCCGATGGCGCGCTGAGGGAAGGGCTCATTCAGGACTTGCTGGGGCGACTCTATGATCATGATATTCGCTCGGCAACCGTGCAGGCCTTGGCTGATCGTTACCATATCGATAAAGAACACGCCGCTCGCGTTAAACAGACGATCGGCTATATCCTGGAGCAATTGGGTGAAGATTTTTGCGGGCCTAACCACGAAGACGTTGTGCAGTTTTTAAACTGGGCGGCAGACCTGCATGAGATCGGTCAGGACATCGCCCACAGTCAGTACCATAAACACAGCGCTTATATCATCGAGAACGGCGACTTTGCCGGTTTTTCCAGGCAGGACCAGATTTTATTATCAACCATTGTAAAGTCTCATCGACGTAAATTTCCCCGCTCCCTTTTCAATGAATTACCCTCTCCCTGGAATATTGACGCGCCCACTCTAACCCTTATTTTGCGGCTGTCGGTGTTGTTACACCGCAATCGCCAAGAACATGACAAACCCGATTTCAAAATATCGCTAACAAAATCCAAAATCCGCCTGCAGTTTCCAGACGATTGGTTGGCTCAGGCACCGCTGACCCATGCCGATTTAATTCAGGAAGCCGATTATTTAAAATCGGCAGGATTCAAATTGGAATTTTCTTAATAGCCGGCTCATGAAAATCTTATTACGCATTTTGTTATATTGTTTTAGTGCTCTAATAATTTTATGCGCGATGCTGGTTTTTTTCGGCGTTGGCGACAAACCCGAGCTTGCTGTGGGATGGTCGCCTACCCGTGACGACTTGGTCAGGGCAAAAAAAATCCTGCATGAAGGCTCTAAAACCAAACCTGATGAGATCGGCATCATTGAGTTAACCGAAGCCGATCTCAATCTTGCCGGCAATTATTTGTTAAACCGCTATAGAAAAAGCGCCGCTGATTTGGATTTTAAAAACGATGAGCTGAGATTTAAAGTCACCATGGCGTTGCCCGAAAACAGCCTGGGCAAGTATTTAAACATCAGCTTTAGATTAGGCAACGTTACCGGCAATGATCTTCCCGTCATAACCAAATTCAAAGCCGGAAAACTGTTGTTACCGGCAAAATTGGCCGCCTTTGTTATCGACGCCATTATTCAACATTCATCATTGAATGAATATTTCATTCTGGCAACCCGGCCTCTCAAGGCGGTTAAAATTGACGCTGAAAAACTCACCATCACCTACTATCCGAACAAGGATACCTTGATTCAGGCGCGAAACTTCCTGACTCACACCGGCGACAATTCTACGCTGAATATTTACCAGCAAAAACTGGCCGACATCGTTGCCAAGCATGACCCTGAATGGCGTTTATCGCTGGCGGACTTGTTGCGTCCACTGTTTGAACTGGCTTACCAGCGCTCTACACTGGAAACTGCCATCGATGAGAACCGGGTGGTTATTTCCGCGATCAACGACTACGTTAATAAACAGGAGACCAAAAAACTACTGTCTACGCCTGAATCTACGCCCGTAACCGGACAGCAATACGCTGCTTTTTTATACAAACGCATCGATCTGGCCCAGCATTTCATAGGTTCAGCAGCGCTTACCGCATCGGTAAACAAGCAAGCGGCCCAGATTGCCGGTGAAGAAAAAGAATTAAGCGATGCACACGGCGGTAGCGGATTCAGTTTTATTGACTTGGCTGCCGACAAAGCCGGTACGCGCTTTGGTGAAATGGCAACCTCATCACCGGAAAATGCACGAAAAATGCAAAAAGCCATGTCCGGAATAAAAGATTACAGTGATTTTATGCCGGACCCCAGGGACCTTCCCGAGCACATGAATGAGGTCGACTTTAAACAGCGCTTTGAATCCGTAAACAGTCCGGTTTACCAGGAGATTTCAAAGCAGATTGATGCCCGCATTTCAGCAACACCGATTTACAACGCAGAGTAAGTAACTTCTCATTAATCTACAAAAATCGGTTATAAAAACTTAAAAGATTATCACCGCGAAGACACGAAGGACACGAAGTTATATTCTTCGTGTCTTCGCGGTGAATAAAACATTATAGGGACGACTGGTTTGCGGCCGTCCCCCAAATCAACTTCAATTAAAAGTAGAACCGGGTGTGGCAGGTAAAACAGGCATTTTCTGTTTAGGGAATTCGCCGGTCAAACCATTTAAAAAGGCCACAATATCCGCAACTTCTTCTTTAGTTAAATCCTTGCCCAATTGCAGTTTTGCCATCAACGTTACCGCGCTATCCAGTGTTTTAACCGAACCGTTGTGGAAATAAGGCGCAGTCAAAGCGATGTTGCGTAAAGTCGGCACTTTAAATAAATGCTCATCGGCCGCATTTTTGCTGACTTCCGCTAAACCTTTATCCTTGCTGAAATGATGTTGGGCTTCCCAATAGCCGTTGGGAATGACAGGAAACTTCTGGAATATGCCCGGACCGTTAAACGCCGGGCCGCTATGGCAAGTGGTACAACCCAGTTCCGCAACTTTTTCCATGCCGCGAACCTGTTGTGCCGATAAAGCCGACTTATCGCCGGAAACATACTTGTCATAAGGACTGTTAGGCGTAATCAAGGTTCTTTCATAAGCCGCAATCGCTTTAGTTACAGCATCTTTAGTAATGGTATCCGTACCAAAAGCCTGCTCAAAAGGCAGCTTATAACCTTCAATCGACTTCAAGCGCGCGACAACCTCATCCCAGTTTTTCATGCCCATTTCAATAGGATTGGTCACGGGACCCGCGGCCTGCGCTTCCAGGCTTGCCGCTCTGCCATCCCAAAACTGGACGGTATTAAACGCAGCATTCCAAACTGTCGGCGCACTACGTCCGCCTGTTTGACCGTTAACGCCCATAGAATTCGGCCTGTTATCTTCACCGCCCAGCATGGTGTTATGGCAGGAAGAGCAGGAAACCGTACCTGTAGAAGACAGGCGCGGGTCGTGATACAGCATTTGACCCAACTCAACCTTAGCAGGCGTTGTAGCATTATCGGCCGGTGCCGGTGCTTCTGTGGGCAAAGTCTCCCAAGCCGAAGCCACCGAAACCGAACTTGCCAACGCCAACGCTGTAACCAGCGAACGAATTTTAAACATACTATCCTCCAAAATATTTTTTAATATTATTAATGTGTGGGGAACCTACACGCCCAGTAACCTTACTGCACACCCAGTGGGATTGTAAGATATGAAGCGGACAAGGTACAACCAAATTTCCCTTACCGTCTTTAAACTGCTCAAAGTAGCGATGAGATTAACGATATGACGATGAAAAAATCGATTTCGCGCGGCACTATCGCAACTATTCGGCAATGAAAAATAGAACGCGGATGACAGGGATTCGACTGATAAAGGCGGATGAAATGGAGTTTATTCATTATGCGGGGGGAGGGGAACACGCTTTCCACAACTGAGCTACACCGACCCCAGTCGGTTCATCCCCACGGGTGTGGGGAACACCGCGGATTCAATCTGTGTTTAAATTCCAGGCGCGGTTCATCCCCACGGGTGTGGGGAACACTGCTATGGTGGGGCTGACGAAAATGTATAACGCGGTTCATCCCCACGGGTGTGGGGAACACGGACGGCCAGCCGTGAGATAAGATCTAATCAACGGTTCATCCCCACGGGTGTGGGGAACACCCATTTGCGCTTGACGGTTCATTGTACGCCGCCGGTTCATCCCCACGGGTGTGGGGAACACGCTATAGCAAGAAATCTATGGATTGGTGGCATCGGTTCATCCCCACGGGTGTGGGGAACACTTGTTTTTGCGAAGCAGTTTTTTAGCCTCCGCCGGTTCATCCCCACGGGTGTGGGGAACACAGGGGTAAATAATGGCGAAACAACGTCATAAGCGGTTCATCCCCACGGGTGTGGGGAACACGCCCGGTCTGCGCATAGAGCCGCCTGATTACCGGTTCATCCCCACGGGTGTGGGGAACACGTAGTTACTGTAGTTACCCGTCATGACGTTACCGGTTCATCCCCACGGGTGTGGGGAACACCGAAAACCTGATCTTAACTCCAACGTGCATTACGGTTCATCCCCACGGGTGTGGGGAACACGCTGAATTAAAAATCAAAATAGCCACAATCGACGGTTCATCCCCACGGGTGTGGGGAACACCCCGGCCACCGTGCGTAGGCCAAAAGCCCGTTCGGTTCATCCCCACGGGTGTGGGGAACACACGCTGTTGCTATTCTATCGGACTCATTCATGCGGTTCATCCCCACGGGTGTGGGGAACACAAAAATGTGGTAAATCATGGGATACTCATGAGCGGTTCATCCCCACGGGTGTGGGGAACACTTATCAATTAACTTTTGATAAAGATCATTAGACGGTTCATCCCCACGGGTGTGGGGAACACGTATCTTTAAACCAAAACAAGATTTACCATTTCGGTTCATCCCCACGGGTGTGGGGAACACGCGTATTGCCACAAGCGGTGAAAATGGACAAAAGGTTCATCCCCACGGGTGTGGGGAACACATAGTTGATACTAATTTGAAATTGGTAAGAAGCGGTTCATCCCCACGGGTGTGGGGAACACCGTTTTTACCAGAAGGATATATACAACAGATTCGGTTCATCCCCACGGGTGTGGGGAACACTGAAAATCTTCAAAGCCAGTGGCTTGAGCAATCGGTTCATCCCCACGGGTGTGGGGAACACGTGTAGACAAAACAAAATTAATACACCAATTACGGTTCATCCCCACGGGTGTGGGGAACACGAGTACGAAAGCGGATCTTTTTCAAGCATCATCGGTTCATCCCCACGGGTGTGGGGAACACTTTTTTTGATCCATCGCCTTTAGGCAATAACACGGTTCATCCCCACGGGTGTGGGGAACACACTGATCATAACATATTGTTAATCAACCGAAATAACCACTCCGATTTTTCCACCGAAAAAACAGCCGTTTTTTACCATTAAATTGTTAAAGAGCATCGTTATCTTTTTGGTCTTCAAGCGGATAAAAAGAAACCAGTTTGAGTCCGTCAAACTCGATCGGCAGACGACGATTCTTCCCCAAAGTAACAAAATCAAAACCCGATTCGGTATTGGTGCTCCAGGTCATAATCGCATTGCCTTCTTCAATACCGTCTACAATTTGCGCCCAGATCATCTCCCTGACTTTAGCCGATAAATTGCCGACATAAACGCCCGCCCGAATCTCGATCAGCCAAACCGCTAATCGTCCTCTTAATCGGTGCGGGACGTTTTCAACTACGATGACCAACATCGCCGATACTCTCAGGGTTAGGAATGGCTGGAGCGATGTTCTCTTCAGCAGGTTGGGGCAGTTCAAGTTCACCGGCGGCCAGCACTTCTTCTATGGTGGGAATGATTTTTCTGAGAATTTTGCTTTGCCGGAAAATGTCCCGACACATCAGGCGCACTTCCCGTTCAGGGTTGTGATAATTTTTGGCCGCGATTTTAAAAGCATGAGGAATAATGTCGTCAAATTTGAATAAGTCGGCGATGTCGTAGACGAACGACAAGGGTTTGCCGGTATGAATAAAGCCGATGGCGGGCGCGTAACCTGCCGCCAGCACCGCCGCTTCGCTGATGCCATACAAACAGGCCGTTGCCGAACTGATGCAGCGGTTCGGCATATCGCCGTTATCCCAGTCGGTCTGGTCGTATCTGCGGCCTTTCCATTCCACCCCGGCCTGTTTGGCTAATAACTGGTAGATTTTTTTAACGCGAGCGCCTTCTATGCCGCGCAGTTGTTCGACGCTACGCCGTTCCGGCGGCTTTTCGCCAAAGCGGATTTCGTACATTTTACGCACTACTTTTAACCGCGCCACATCGTCCAAGGCTAATTTGGCCTGATACAGCAAGCGATCCGAACGCGCGCCGCCCGGCTGGCCGGACGCATAAAGCCGAACCCCGGCCTCGCCGACCCAAACCAATAAGGTTCCGGCTCTGGCGGCCAAGCTGACGGCCTGATGGGAAACCCGCGTCCCCGGTTCGAGCATGATGCAGGCGATACTGCCGACCGGGATATGAGTTCTGATGCCGGTTTCGTCAATGACGACGAAAGCGCCGTCTTTAACGTCGACTTGGCCTTTTTCGATAAAAGCCATGGAGACGCGTTCTTTCATGGTGATGGGTTTTAGGGGTGGCAGCATGATTTTAATCCAAGGGTTTGCTCGTTCCTAAGCTCCTGCTTGGGAACGAAGTCGGCGAAGCTCCAGCTTCGCGTAGATGGAAGCTAGAGCTTCCGGTACTGCATTCCCAAGCAGGAGCTTGGGAACGAGCGAAAATACGGCCAAAGCCAGCTTTGGACTCCAGAAAACGTGAATACAGGAATTCAAAGCTGGCTTTGAACTTATGATTCTAAATGCCGTACTTTGCGAGGCTTAAGAGCGCGAACAAGGGACCCACCTATCCTACTCAAACACGCAAAATACGCTGCATAAGCAGGGTTTGCATATCGCGCCGTCCATCGAGTATTGCATGGACTACAATTTTGTCGGCAAATGTTTCATAAATAATCCGATAAGGTTTTTCAATCACCTGCCGATACTGCCGAACCCCCAAAGACAACAACTCCTTGGGGATGCTGCCTCTATCGGGAAACTCAGCTAAATTGTTTACCGCTGCCTCCAAAACATCAATGATTTTACCCGCAACGCGATCACTGACTTCGCATAGGTAATAATCATTAATGTCCAGTAAATCAGCCAGCGCCGGTTCCGATAGAACAACCTCCAGCATCAGGCTAATCCGCGTCGTGCCCGCAATTGAGCAAAAGCATCTGCACTGGAGACGGTTTTACCTACACTGACCGCTTGTTGGCTTTGCGCGAGCATTTTCAACAATGCCAAGGTTTCCTGCATGCGCTCATAGTCGGCAACGGACTGAACCACCATAGTGGCCTCGCCGTTTTGAGTAATAATCATCGCTTGGCCGGAATCTTTTAATTCCAAAGCAACCTGCGCCGCATTAGCCTTGAGATAGCTAATCGGTTTAATGTTTTTTGATAGATTCATAGTGTTCTCACGCATTTTGCAAAGACCTAAATATAAACCAAATTCGGTTTATTTTAAATCCTTGCTAAAGAAAGTAGGCCGCAGCCAAAGGCTTTGGGGTTAGCCGCATCGCCGAACCAAAAGCAATCCACAACCAAATGCCTTTGATCGCCCGATACCGGTAAACAAAGCTTCCTTGAATTTCTCCATATCGGTTATTTGCAGTTCTCCAGTAAAATCGACCGAGCTAAAACCTGATTTATCGCCTTTTCCCCCTTTTGCTGACAAACTATGCCATTGATAAGCGCTGTTTTGTAGTTTGCTTAAATTATTGTCATCAGTAACCAGCTTGAATCCCAAACGCTCGCCCTGATTAATGAACCAGTGTTCAAGAGTTCTATCGACACAGGCTTTTAGTGCCCATTCCAAATGGTCAGAAAGCTGCCCACCCTGTTGTAAACGTTCAGCATAAAGAGGATTAATTTTCAGTATTTCGGTAAGCCGTTGGCTGAATGCTTCTCCTCCCTTTTCTAGTAGTAATCTTTTGTAAGCGCTCTTTTCCTGTTTGGCTGGCAACTCGGTTTCAAGATTTAACTCCTTAACCAACAATTTTAAAAGCTGCTGCTGCGCATCCATGACTACATCATGTTTTTTGCCTGCTCTTGTCACGACAGGATTGGCGCGTAATTCAAATGTAAAGCGTTGCCCGGTTTCCAATTGCGGTTGATAGTCCTTCGAATCAACGTTGAATAATGAGTCATCAGTTTCGATCGGTTTGGTTTGCGACACTAGATAATAGATTGGTTCGCCGCGTACAGCAGGCAATGCCCCCAACTGTTCACGAGCAATTTCTTCACGGTATAAAAAAGTTCTTTGCTTTTCATCAGGAAACAAATCCCATAACAGACGATGAATACCGTAAACATTGCCTTCCAGTACTCGCCCTAATTGCGATGACTTGAAAATATTGGGACGAATACGCACTCTGGAAAAATACATTACGCGTCTCCCGAACAGAATAAATAATGCTCTTGGCGCGGCATAAACTGCCAGCGTTTGCGAGATAACGGCTGATCATGCCGGGTGCGTGTTTGTCGCCGGGTTAAAGCCAAAGTATCATCGGAAAAATCCTCCGGCAGTCCTTCCCAGTAATAATAGCGATCACTCGGCCGACCCAACCAGTCATAATCACGCTTTGCCAACGTGCCATCGCTTGCTATCGACGTCGGCAGCATCGGTTTATGTTGATAGGCTTTAAATGCCGCAAAATAGTTTAACTGATCAGTTATTAGCTGGGGTTGCAAGGGCGCTGCCAAAGGACAGGATTTACGTCCCAGATACAGGTGATATTTGGGTTGTAACAAAGCCGCCTGAATTTCAGCCAAGGTAAACGGTGCATCAACTAAAACACGAACTGCAACCAGCGCCAAAGCGTCAGTGCGATATTCGCGGCTGGATAAAATCGTGCCCAAACGTTCTTTGCCTAAAATCAGTTCATCCCGTCGGGTGCGATAAGTAAACTTGCCCACTGAGTCAGGTACTTGAGTGGTGTGGTAATCGCGTAGCAAATGTCCGGCAGTCAATAACTCCACTGCCAACGCATAGCCTTGTTGCAGTTGCTGCTGCTTTTCTTCCTCGTCGCGCGCAATGCCCAACGCGGCTCCCAGCAAGCCGATAATGGCGGATTTACTGGGATAACTGGCGGTGTGGCGACTTTCACCGACGGCAATTTCACCCCAGCTTGCCATCGGTCCGTATAAACGGAATACCAGAATGTCCATGATTTGCCCCTTTATTGACCGACGAAATCGAGCAGTTCAACCAAAGTCCCCTGTTCTTTGGGAGCATTCAGTTCATAGCGGGTATCCGCGCAGGCACCGTAGACTTTATCGAAGCTGTCTTTTTGTTTAATAATGGACGTAATCGAATCGGCGATAAAATCTTCATTTTCACGATGGTTGATCGGTTTGAGGTAGGCGACTGACAGCGAACGGGGTTGCTGGTCGCCCTTTTCTGCCAATACATACGAGGCATAAGCACGGGACGCAAAGCTGTTTTGCTTGCCTTCGGGAGCGACTTTAACTGCCGCTTCGGTTAAGGCGCGAATGGCTTTGTTTGCCAAGTCTTCATTGCCATCCAGGTTTGTAACCAGCAATTCGCGGTTAATGCAGATGTAGGAATAAAACAAACCGGCTGCGAAACGGGTTTCGCCGATATGAGCGGCCCCCATATCTTCCAAGCCGTTATTAAGATCATCGACAGCGGTGAAGTAATCGTCTTCGATGACTACCGGATGGACGCTTATGGCGTGAGCCACTTGGCAGGCGGCTTCTATATTGAAAGCGGGGCTGGAAGCTAACATGCGGCCGAACAGGGCAATGTCCACCGCCTGTTCATTCAAGCGCAGCAGCTTAAGTTCATCAACGTCCGGCGCTCGCTGTTCAGCAATGAGTTTTTCAGTCAGCGTTTTCATCGTCTGTTGTTCGGCAGGGCTGACATGAACCAATTGCTCAATCTCAATATCTGCCAACGGTTTGTCTTTTTCCGCTTTTTTTAAAGCGCCAAATACCCCCGCTATGGTTTTCGTCCAATCTTTGGCGTCCTTTTCCTTTATTCCTCCAGCGATTAACTGGTTATAAATATCGATTCCTAATAATTTGGTGCGTGTGCCTAAATGGTCACTCATTGCAGCTTGAAATAAATCCGAAGTGCGCCACGTTCTTTTCAAACATTGTGAAGAAACTCGCAAGCGGTCATAACCGCCCATCTTGGCGGTTTTTGGACTGCCTTGATCGTCGCGATTCAAATTGGCAGGCGGATAAGCGGTTAATAAATGTAATTGGATAAAGCGGCTCATATAGTCTCTCCTTAGTCAGAATTTTTAGGTAAAGCAGTGAAATAATCGGTGGCCCAACGCACAGCTAGACGGTTGGCAGGTTGTCGGTGGTCGACTTGGTACTCAAACTCACGATGCCAATGAATAATGTCGTTGGCTAACGAGATAATATTGACGTTACCGCCCAGCAGCCCAATAGCCCTGATAATTCGGCGGTAAAAATCATCAGTAGTTGGGCTTTTTTGTAATTGCTGAAAACGTAATTCGCTCATCGGAGCCTTGCTTTTACCTTCCGACGACGATGCCAGTTGTTCGGCGAAACTAGCCGATTTCTTCGGCGCATCGTTGGCTTTGCTGTTGTATAGCTTGCTGGGCGTTTGTTTGTCAGTTTTAACATGGGACAGCGCACCAGCGATGCTGGCACTGGTCAACATCGGTTTGTTTTGCGACCACTGTGGAGACGCCTTATTCATCTTGTCTAAAAAATGAAAAAACGCATCGGTTAATAAAATATCTTCCGGACTTTCCGCGCGGCGTAACCGAGCACGGTCGCCGCGATTATCGTCCAGCCATACATGCCAACTTTGTAACGCTTTTCTTTCCGATGCATTTAAAAAATAGTAGTCTTCGCTCATCCGGCTGCCTCCTCTGGTTTGGCTTTTGCTTTAAGTGCTTTGAGTGTTTTATTGCCGTAAAACTTAATGCGTAAGGCTTTTTTCGCATTCACAATCCGCTTTAAATTTAGGTCTTCCGGTGTTGATGCCAAGGTTGCCGTTTCAAAAATATGAACCATTTGTTTTCTAAGGGTTTCATGCCAGCTTGCGTAAATTTCACTCGGTGCCATTCGCGTATCCTCCGGTAGCATCGCAAGTTGTTCCAGTAACCGATAAAAATCCGTTTCCGTAGCTTGCCAAAATTGCGCGTCGATTTGGCTCATATCGCCCTTGGCATCCTTCGGGCGATTAAACCAGGCAGATTTCACTTCTTCACGCAGTATTTTGGCTGTTTCTTTGGCCGCATTAACGAACTCAGCAGCCCAATCCGTCAGATTGTTGCGTTGCATTTCGCTGAGATAATAGATAGGGAATCTCGATTCATACCAACACCGTGCTTTCATGTTGTCCATGTCGTAGCCGAAACACCAAAGCGAAGCCCCTCCATTGTCCCGCAAGCTTCTGCCGCGCTCTTCGTTATAGAACTGTATGGTTTTTGACGCTTTATCGCCGTTATCATTGTCTTGCAGGGTAAGCCCCAGCCAATGCCGATAACCTAAGCCACCTTGCTGACCTTTCAAGGATAATGGCGGATTGACCTTTTTCGGGTCGAAGCGATAAGGTGTTAAAGGATGCACCCAAGCGCCTTCGTAGTTGGTGCCGTAATTTTTGGTTCGGTAGGCCTGATATAAAAGCTCTGCATGATTGCCGCATAGATCGCAATTGGCATCCTCTATTTTTGTCGTCAAACGGATACGACGCGGCATTCCCCAGTAAGCATGTAATGGATGAACTTCGCTAGGCGAGGTTATTTGCCCTTTGTCGGAAACACGGGTTTTACCGAGCCAAGGTAAGATGCTTGAATCAATTTTTTCAGCAGGTTCAAGTTCTTCTTGATTCAATACATTCAACCAAAGCTTTTGCCATAAAGTAGTCGATGGGGCTTTTGGGAAAATAAAAGTTGTCAGCGGCCCGCCGCCGCGAAGTCCGACGCGATGACCAACGCCGCCGGAAGGAGCATTGGTTTGCAACGTAAATAAAGCTGTTGCAGTACAACTAGGGCAAAGCTGATTCGCCCTGTCACGTTTGACGAAGTGATCGAGATTATCTTTAAGTGTTTTTCCGCCCGGCGATTCGATCAATAATGCCGAAATTACTTTGGTTTCTCCATCGGGTAAATCGAAATCCTGCAAAAATGCAGGGCCGTCGATAGCATCTAACTCGAACGCAAACGCCACTTTCTCAAAATCTGCCTGCAATGCTTTAGGCTCTGGCATTTCCTGCCAATACTCCAACCATTGCCCTTCATCTTCCGGCGCAAAACAGGTTTGCAGCAAACCGATTAACAACTGGTACAAAGCGCCCTGGAAATCAGGCCTTGGTGCAGTGATTTCAACAACAGGATTATCTACTTCTACAATTTGCCAGGGAGCGATAGTGTCCGGCAGTCCATTTTGACGAATGATCGGTATCCAGCGGTCGGTGATTAAATTCATGCATACTCCTTGGCTTTCGGAAGCCGCTTATTACAATTCTGATTCGTCGATTTCAGCCATTTTCATAATCTGCTTCTGCAAACCGATTTTTAATGCGCTGTCGCCATGTACCGGGACGGTAATGCGCAAATTACTGCCTGACTTGGCGTAAATATGATGGCTGCCGTTAATGCGTTTTAATTCCCAGCCTCTGATTTCCAACAACCGACAGAGTCTTTTGCCGCTGACCGCTTTCACACGGCTATCTCCATGACTCTGTCATTTCCGGTTATAGTTGCTTCATCAATATCAACGGCCAAGCAACCTTCTACCGCTTCGTAAATATTGCCCAGCAGTTCATCGAAGGTATCGCCTTGCGTTACGCATCCGGGTATTGACGGCACTTCCGCCCAATAACCGCCTTCTTCTGCTTCGTGTACGATTACTTTAAGTTTCATTGTTGGTTCCTCATGTTCTAAAAATTGGCCTGCTGTTTTGATAAGTGTCCCAGCAGCGTAGACTATCCCATAAAACCATGCCGCGATGAATAAATAACTTGCTCTTCCTGCAGCGGCAATATCTCAACCCAACGCAATGCTTTTTGCTCGGTTTTCAAGGTTTCGATCAAACTTTTCAGATTTTCCGGGATCTGCTGCTGCGCTTTTTTCCATTCGTGTTCAGGTAATTTGACGGTGCTCAACGCCCAGGCATAAGGTTCCGCTTTGGCATAGGGTTTTAGCTGGCCGTTTTCTACAATCGCCAGAGCTACCGAGACAGTTTCTTCTTCAGTTAAACGGGTCGGGATTCTAGTTTCTTCATCCCAGTCGCCGCTGGAACGGGTATAGCCTTTATTGAGCTTGAGCACGTTCAAATCGGCCATGCTTTTTTGCACCATAGTTTTGCTTGTCGCCTGCATAGAACCGTCCAACAGCACATCCGGTATTTCCGCTTCCGCATCAAATGAATACACGCCTTCAATTAAATCTCTCGCATCATCGGGCATAGCGAATCGTCTCCGCGCAACCAAATGTTTCGCCGTCAACCAAAGTTGTCCGATATGCGGGTAAATCGCCTGCGTTCCGGTATGATCCGGTTTCAGCCAATTTGCATCCGCATCTTCTATCGGGTGTGGTGAAAACAGGTAAAGCGTTGGTGTGCCTCGCTGGTCTTTTACGCCTTCCTGTCTGATCCGGTTGCCTTGCGCATCCCGGACATGACGCATCAATCGTCCCGCCCGTTGAATAATCAAATCGATAGGGGCCAAATCAGTAATCATCACGTCGAAATCCAAATCCAGAGATTGCTCAACCACTTGCGTGGCTATCAATACCTGACCTTTTCTATGTTCAGGGGTTGAGCCATCACCAAAATATTGCAGCGTGCGGTTTTCAATTTCTTGGCGGTCGATCATCGCAAAGCGGCTGTGAAATAAACTTAACCGATTCGCATCAATACCGGCATCCAGTAAATCTTGATAAGACTGTCTGGCGGCTTTTACCGTGTTGCGTATCCAGCATACGCAATGTCCGGTAGCAATGGCTATCCGAATTTGCGCAATCACTTCGTCTTCGCTGTTCAGGCGTTGAATGTTAACGGTACGTTTTACGGCTTCACGGGTATCGATCTGTTGTTCAACGGTTGCTGCCGGGGTATGCGTGGCTAAAGGATATTGAGCCGGATCGCTCAGCGTTGGAGCAACTTGCCCCAGGCCTTTATGAAAGGCGTTGACCAAGGTTTCGCGCATAGTTTGCGGCAAGGTTGCCGATAACAAAATCACGCTGCCTCCTTGCCGGGCATGGGCTTCCAGCAAAGCATCCAGCAACTTTTGCATGTAGCTGTCGTAAGCATGGACTTCGTCGACCAACAATACCTTTCGGCCCAATCCCAACAAGCGTAGCGACTGATGGCGCGCTGGCAAAACCGCTAACAAAGCTTGATCCAATGTGCCGACGCCGACATCGGCCAGCAGCGCTTTTTTACGGCTGTCGGCCAGCCATGCATTGCAGTAGGCGGTGGCGCTTAATTCCTGATCTTCCTCATTGTTTCCGTTCAGATAATCGCCGTCTGTTATCGGCTGCTTGGCTAAAACAACAGAATCCTGAAAAGCCTGGGACAACTCGCGGGCACCATGAGCCAAAATCAGCGACGGCTCATTGCCCGATTGATAAAACTTGCGATAAACGTTACCTAGTCTCTTATACATGGCATTGGCGGTCGCCATGGTCGGTAAGGCAATATACAAACCGTCAGCCAAGCCTTGCGCCATCAGGCGCTGGGTCAAAATCAAGGCGGCTTCGGTTTTTCCGGCTCCGGTGACATCTTCCAGAATAAATAATTGCGGTTGTTCGGTGAGCGGTTCGGTAATCGCGTAATGTTGCAACGGTGTAGGTTGCTGAATAAAAGGAAACAAGCTTTCTATGCTTTGAAATGCGGCGACATCGGGCACTTTCGGCAAAGCATTAACAGCATCCTCCGCTTTCTTTAAAGCTATCTCACGCCAATACACATTCAAATCTTTTGGTTTATCGCAGTATTTAAAATGATCCTGATTCGAGCCTAACCAATCGGTCAATACCGCGACCCCTGCCAGTTGCCAGGATACGGGTTTCAGCCGTTTCTTAAGCGGCTTGTCCAGTAACGGTTTGAAATCGAAATCGCCAAGAAAAAGTGTAATAGCATCCTGCACAAATGCCATTGCCGCTTGCTCATCTTCAACTTCAAAAAAATTCCGCGTTCGTAAGTTCGTTTTGGGCGGCATGCCATGATGGCCGGTGACTATTTCCAGCCAAGGCTCTAAATGAAATAGCCATTCGTTACCTGCGGACTCATTGTTTGGCGGTTGCTCAAGCAGTTTGGTTTGCAGAGTTTCTCGCCAAAGACAAAAACCCAAACTATCGTGCCGTTCCGAATAACGCATTCTAAGATTAGCTTTTACCAAATCGGCCGATAAATCCTGTCTCAAGCCCTGAAAAGCCCTGGAAAATTTGCCCAGATCATGCAGCGCCAGACAGAAAACAAATAATGTTCTTAGCCATTCGGGTTCTACTTGCAGCTGTTTTGCTAATTGTTTGCAAAGAGGTTTGTCTGGCTTCAACAATTGCCACCCCACCGCCGCCACATCCAAACAATGATACGGCAACAGGTGATAGCTATCGCCCTGCTCGTCATCCGAACTCGCCTTACCCCAATACTTGCAATACAGCTTTTCCGTCACTTTCATCACCTAACGATTAACTTAAGCCCCATTATCCACACTTACAACCTCATTCCATGATGTTGAACTTTATTTTTTATAAATTTTTTGCATGGCCTCTATTTGCTCACTGACGCTATCCCGCAAAAACTGCGGCGATTTAACTTCCACTTCCGCGCCGTGTTTGAGGATATCCATGATCAGTTCGCGGCTGTCGTTGAACGGGATGCTCAGTTGGTAGTTACCGTTGTCCAGCCATTGTCCCTGTTGGTTGGGATGCCAATTTTCATCAGCGACCCATTGGGCTCTGGCGTTGCTAAATTCCAGTACGGCGATATGCTCTGCATCGCCGCTGAAGATGCCGTAGGACGAGGTGAGAAATTGTTCCAGCTGTTTCGGGTCGGTCGGCTGGGCAGATTGATCTAGTATTTTTGCTGAGCCGATGTTGTCTACGGCAAACACTCGCAGTTGATCCCGATGATGGCAGTGGGCGGCTAGATACCAGTTATCCCGATAGTAGATGAGTTGTTGCGGGGAGACGATTCTTTGGGTTTGGGCGGCATAAGCGCCTCTGGCGGTGTAGTGAATATCGATTCGTTTGCCGTTAAACAGTGCGGTGGCTATTTTTTTGAACTGGGCATCGTCTTTTAAGCGCCGACCGATGGAGAGGATGTTTATTTTCTGTGAGATGTTGGCCGGGGTATGCGGCTGTAATTTGAACAACTGGTTGATTCTTTGTTGCAGCTGGCTTATCTGCTGGCTGAGTATGCCGGGGCTGATGTTTTGCAGGATTTGATGACAGATCAGCAGGCCGTTCAGTTCTTCGGCGCTGAACCAGAGTCCGGGCAGTTGGTAGGGCTTTTCTGCATGTTGTTGGTCGTAGTAATAGCCGTTGAGTTTTCGGTCGTATTCCAGCGGCGCATCCAGATAAAGACGCATGTCTTCAATGTAACGCGCCGCGGTTGCCTTGGCGCATTCGAGTTCTTTCATGATGTCTGTTAACGGTATCGGGGTGCGGCGGTTGGTTAAGAGGTTGTGTAATCGATATATTCTGTCGAAACGGTCCATTTGATTTTTTCCTGTTTTGTTTAATAGGGGTGATCGGCCGGGCTACTACTCTATGATTGAAATATTCAATAAAGCGTAGCTATTCAACGGTTGCCGACTATGAATAATAGAACACGGATACCAAAAGTAGGCGCTTAGGCGACACTGATTGACGGGTTGAAACGGATTTTATCAGTGTTTATCAGTCAAATTCGTGTTATTACTAGCCAACGGTGGTTTACACCGTTTGTTAATCCTCGGCGGGGTGTTTTTTGCACGGTAAACCAGCGTAAAAGCGAGGAGATGAACAGCTATGTAGCGCCATATCGCTAAGTAAAAAGACATGGTCCTTTTGCCTTGCGCCTGCTTGACGCTCCCTTTTTACTACGAACGTTACACTGCAACAGGAGATTAATAATGCGCAAAATAATGATCAATCAGGCCGCTGAGAATACTCCACCTTCCGATCTGAATTTTCTGGATCTGGAGCATTTGGCCCAAGTAGAGTTTACCTCGGAGTGTATTGAGCACCCTGTTGAGTCCGCCTTGTTACTGACGGAGGATTCGGGCGCAGGATGGCAGGCGGCAAGCGCCGGTGAGCAAACGATCCGTCTTGTTTTCGATCAACCCTGCACGATCGAACATATTTTTCTGGTGTTCGATGAGCAGCAACAGTCGCGCACCCAGGAGTTTGTGCTGCTTTGGTTGATGGATAAAGAGGACGCGTACCGGGAGATTTTGCGTCAGCAATACCACTTTTCTCCTCCGGGCGCCACGCGCGAAATCGAGCATTATGAGGTCAGGCTTAATCAATTAAAGGTGTTGGAATTAAGAATAATTCCAGACATCAGTGGAGGTGAAGCTTGCGCCGGACTTAAACAGTTGCGTCTCGCGTAAATGCCGCTTCTAATGGTCATGGCTGTCCAATTGCATGCGATAGCTAAACCAATAATAAAAAAATAGCCTGAGCTTACGGGCTTGGGGCTAAATCAATTAAAGAGGGGAGGTAGTTATGATGTTTCCAACATCGGCATCAGTCGTTATCGCATTATTGATGGGTATTGTAGGGGGCGCATTCGTGATTTGGGAATTGCGACGCGTTCTTGGCTATGACCCCGGTAATGAAGCCATGCAAGCCATTGCAAAGGCTATTCAAGAAGGATCGGCGGCTTTTTTGTCGCGCGAGTATCGGGTCATCGCGATTTTTGTTGCGATTGTCGCAACGATTATTTCCACATTTTTACAGTGGCAGACCGCATTCTGTTTTGTGGTGGGGGCGATTGCGTCGGCAGGCGCAGGTTATCTGGGGATGTATGTGGCGGTTCGGGCCAATGTCCGAACTGCGGCAGCGGCCGGTCGCAATCTGCATGAAGGCTTGCGCGTCGCTTTCGGTAGCGGCTCGATTATGGGCATGGCGGTGGTCAGTTTCAGTTTGATCGGCATGACGGTATTGTTTTTGATATTTAACGGCAACCCGAACCAGCTGACCTATATTACCGGCTTCGGTTTTGGCGCGAGCAGCATTGCGCTGTTTGCAAGGGTCGGCGGCGGCATTTATACCAAAGCCGCCGATGTGGGCGCTGACTTGGTCGGTAAGGTTGAACAAGGCATCCCCGAGGACGATCCGCGCAATCCCGCCGTCATTGCTGACAATGTGGGCGATAATGTGGGTGATGTCGCGGGCATGGGGGCCGACTTATTTGAAAGTTATAGCGGTTCCATCATTGCTGCTGCAACGTTGGGCGCGGCATTGGGTGCAAAGTCGCCGGCTTTTATCGGCTTGCCTTTTCTGGTTGCTGCTGTTGGTATAATTGCCAGCCTTTTCGGTATTTATATGGTGACCGGCGAAGAGCCAAAACAGTCGGAAAACGGCAATGATTCCATGCTCGCCCGTAGCGCCCGGTTTATCGGGCAATATGTGATAAAAATTGATGAAAATGCCAGTCTGGATGATTTGTTGAAAGCGTTGCGCCATTCCGTTTGGGGCGCTTCAGTGATTATTCTGGGGCTTTCTTTAATGGCTGTATTGATTTCGGGTGTCAGTTTCAATTATTGGCTGGTTATTCTGGTCGGTTTGGTGGCGGGCAACGCTATCGCTTATGTGACGGAATATTACACGTCCTATACGGACAAACCCACGCAGGCCATTGCCCACGCGACGCAAACGGGTGCGGCAACAACTATTATCCAGGGTTTGGCCGTGGGTATGATGAGTACCGTATTTCCGGTATTGATTGTCGCGGCGGCTATCTTGCTGAGTATCTATCTGGGTCATAAAGCCGACGGTACTATGGCCGCAGGTCTCTATGCGGTGGCTCTGGCGGGTGTGGGGATGTTAAGCACGCTGGGCGTTACGCTGGCGACTGATGCTTATGGCCCGGTCGCCGATAATGCGGGCGGCATTGCCGAGATGAGCCATTTGCCCAGTGAAGTGCGCCATCGCACCGACGCGCTGGATAGCTTGGGCAATACTACTGCCGCTACCGGCAAAGGCTTTGCGATCGGTTCGGCGGTATTGACCGCGCTGGCTTTATTGGCCGCTTATGTGACGGCGGCAAAAATCGATAATTTGAATATCCTGGGACCTACCATGCTGCCGGGCATCCTGATTGGCGCGATGATGCCTTATCTGTTTTCCGCGCTGACCATGATGGCGGTGGGTAAAGCGGCACATGAGATTGTTGTTGAGGTGCGTCGTCAGTTTCACGAAATTCCGGGTTTGATGGAGGGCACGGGACAGCCTGATTACGCAACTTGTGTCGGTATCAGCACCGAAAGCGCGTTGCGTGAAATGATCTTGCCCGGTGCATTGGCGGTTGTGGTGCCGCTGGTTGTGGGGCATGTCTTGGGTAAGGAAGCGCTTGCGGGCATGTTGGTCGGCACTATGTCTTCCGGTTTCCTGTTGGCGGTGATGATGGCTAATGCAGGCGGCGCCTGGGACAACGCGAAAAAATGGATTGAAACAGGGCAATACGGCGGCAAGGGTTCCGACTCCCACAAAGCGGCGGTGGTCGGCGACACGGTAGGCGATCCGTTTAAAGACACCAGTGGTCCGTCTTTGAATATTTTGATCAAACTGATGACTATCGTCAGTCTTGTTTTTGCCACTTCATTCGGTTCAGGGTGGTTTAGTTTTTAAAAGCGTATCTATATTGGTATAAAGCCACGAAGGACTGCAAGGATGCATGAGGTGTAACAATGCCGGGGTAATTGTTGAGGACGGAAATAAAACTTCGTGCTCTTCGCGCTTTCGTGGTGATAATCTTTAAATATACTTATATTGATACATGCGGTCACTAAAATCCAAGTTACGAGGTTGATATGTTTAAACGGTTGATTGTTTTGTTGTTGATGATGGTTTTGTCCGGCTGCGGTTATAACACCTTGCAGTCCAGTGACGAGGACATCAAGGCGACCTGGGCGGAGGTGCTGAACCAGTACCAGCGCCGCGCCGATCTGGTGCCTAATCTGGTGAATGTGGTGAAAGGCTACGCGGCTCACGAAAAGGATGTGCTGACCGAAGTGACCGAGGCTCGTGCCAAAGTAGGCGCGTTGCAGGCTACGCCGGAATTGGTTAATGATGAGCAGGCGTTCCAGAAGTTTATTGCCGCTCAGGGGCAAATGACCAGCGCGATTTCACGGCTGCTGGCGGTGGCGGAAAATTATCCGCAACTGAAAGCCGACGGTCTGTTCCGTGATTTACAGGCGCAGCTGGAAGGCACGGAAAATCGTATCACCGTGGCGCGCAATCGCTACATTGCTGCGGTCAAGGAATACAATATTACCGTGCGTTCTTTTCCTTCCAATCTTACCGCGATGATGTTCGGTTTCCAGACCAAGCCGAGCTTTACGGTAGAAGATGAACAGGCCATTGCGGTGCCGCCCAAAGTGGATTTTGGCGCACCTGCAAAAGTTGGCGGCCAGTAATATGTTGTCTGCGATATTTCCCCGCGTCCGTTACGGATTTGGCGTTGCCCTGTTGCTGTTTTGCATGACGGCTTGGGCAGTGGTTGGCGTTCCCGAGTTATCAAGTCGCGTCACCGATCTTACCGCCACACTCAGCGCCGAACAGGCCACGGCATTGGAAAATAAGTTGGCCGCATTCGAAGCCAAAAAAGGCAGTCAGATCGCAATATTGATCGTGCCGACTACTCAGCCCAAAGATATAGCTGAGTTCGGCATAGAGGTTGCCGATTTATGGCAAGTCGGTCGGAAGGGGGTCGATGACGGCGTCATTTTGATAGTGGCAAAAGATGACCGAAAACTGCGTCTGGAAGTCGGCTATGGGCTGGAAGGCGTTATTCCCGATGCAGTTGCCAAGCGGGTGATTGCCGAGACCATTACGCCGCATTTCAAGGAGGGCGACTACGCCGGCGGTATTGATGCAGGAATTACGCAGCTAATGGCGTTGATCGGAGGAGAGGCCTTGCCCGCACCGTCTGAAAGTTCGAATGAAGGACTGGGCGAGGGGGCTTTTATATTCATTTTGATGGGCGGCTTAATCGCAGGTTTTGTGCTGTCAGCCATGATGGGGCGAGTTATGGGCGGTATGCTGGCGGGATTGGGTAGTGGCCTGCTGGCCGCACTGATTTTTGGGCTGGCTTTTTCGGCAGCGTTATTTGTCGGGTTAATGGTTTTTTTTATCGTTGGGGTTCGTTCAACGGGTGGACGCGGTTGGTCTAGCGGTGGAGGCTTTGGCGGGAGTAGTGGCGGCGGTGGCCGCTTTGGCGGAGGAGGCGCATCAGGGTCATGGTAAATATTAAACGTTGGTTTCGTCATGCCTTTATGCCGCCATGGCGGTGGCGCATGTTGTTTCCCAAAATGGTGCTTGGAGACATTGAAAAAGCGGTAAAGCATTCCGAGCATCAGCATGGCGGGGAGCTACGTTTTGCCGTTGAAAATGCACTTGCTCTGGGTCAGGTTTGGCAGGGCAGTTCGGCTCGTCAGCGGGCGATAGAGGTGTTTTCAAATTTGCGGGTCTGGGATACTGAACAAAACAGCGGCGTTTTGATTTATGTGTTGCTGGCGGACCGTGAAGTCCATATTGTCGCAGATCGGGGTA
>Ga0207970_100063_pt1 | contig 33770 bp, 25 predicted proteins | sample LakWasMet50_LOW8_2_FD_183886 | JGI IMG/M metagenome (GOLD analysis project Ga0207970, IMG submission 183886) | Freshwater sediment methanotrophic microbial communities from Lake Washington under simulated oxygen tension - Sediment Metagenome... | ecosystem: Environmental > Aquatic > Freshwater >... | reverse complement strand
CCAGCAACACATCGATTAGCGGTGTGCGATCTTCGTTGTTGATTTTAGGTAATTGTGGCTTGAGTGAATCCATGCGGCCATTTTAACCTGATTTTTAAGGTATTGCCTGCGACTAATGAGAAGTTACCAATCGATCTATACAGTAGTCGCAGGGTACGCACAGCATGCATGGCTCATGTAAATATGTTCGAAATGCGTTCGTCCGTACAGACTTGGTTCTGTCGTTTAATTTGTTGGTGGGACATATATAGAGACTCTTTCATGTTATTTGGAGAATCTTTCTTTGTATCGTCCATCAGTTTACTATAAAAATAAAAAGCTTCTAGGCCAGAATCTTCTTCTATGTCCATCAATCGAATAAAAGGGAATAGTTTGATTTTTACATCATGATTCTGCTCTGACACCAAATACAGCTCCCCATTAATCATCGGTGACATTGTTTTAATTTTCTTTAAGCCAAATGGGTAACATCCAAGACCTTTAAATCCCTCAAGATCATATGCATATACCTCTCCATCCCAAACACATTTCATTGGCCGGACTAGGGCATATGAATCAAATATGTCATACAGCTTTTCCATAAACCCTTCATAAAGCAGCTCGACATTGCCTAAAGTTTCTCTTGCGGCAGATTTCGTAGGATAGCTACCATGCCCTAAGGTTTCATTACGAATATTGTTGGCACGCTCAAAAAGATCCAATGTGTCATCTATAATGCTCGCCAAAATGAATTCATTCTGATGACCCATCTTTTGGATAGCTTCAATCGAGTCCTTTAACAACGACCGCCATACGCCAAAAGGAGCCCTCCTTAAGTATTTCTTCTGGGAACTAAGAAGGTTACGACTAAACTCGCCTCCCTTTATCCCATCAACATACCCAATTAAAACCGACGACAGAAAAATACCTAAACATTCAAATAGTTTAAGTAATAACTCATAACGGCCTTTAATATCACTATCAGGAATGTTTTGATAATGATGGATAATATTTGCTAATGGAAAAGGCGCTATATCTAAAATACGATCCGGCAGTTCCCTATGAACAGGTAATTTATATTTATCAAACGAATAGGAACCGGAGTTCTTGCTCCAAATATCATTTTCTAATGACTGCAACTTATATCGCCAATTTTTTATGCCATCCATAACGCCAACGATATGGGACTGCTCAGTTATTGAGGGAAAACCTATGTCCCTTCTTAGCAGCTCATATTTATTTAGATAAACTGGAGCCGCATTTGGTTTATAAGCGCAAATCCATTCTTTCCATCTTTCACTCGAAAAAAAACAAACCAGATAATCCAAGTTAATCTCACTTGATTTTCTTATCTTAAAAAAATAAGCATTTCCTTTGTTTAAATCCCGCCCCGCTAGATCTGATCGAAAAATTACTCTATTTCCAGTCTTTGACAGATAAAACGACCATTCACCATCACTCCCAACATCCTCAAAATAAACTCTAAATTGCTTACCCCCTTTATCGATATTGACATCATCAATCAAGAAGTCATACCCAACCTTCCCTGTCCTCCCATCTTTTTCATCAACGTACAAGGCATCAATTTGATAGTTATCATAAACCTCTTCAAGGCTGTTTTTTAGGTGAGTCTCAATATCTTCATTTAGCGGGACTTTTTCATATTCGATGTTATTACCATCTACTTTTAATTTAACCTGTCTGTAACCAAACTCCTGAGTATGAAAAATTTTACTGAACTCTCCATTTTCCTCAGTAGCAAATATTTCCAAAATTTGCCTTATTGACTCTTCATCAAAATAATTACTTTTTGAGCCAACACTCTTTTTCATACGCAAGCCTATATTTCGCGCATCAATAACCTGTACTTTGTTTTTCCGGCTAGCTTTTTTTCTATTAGTCAGCACCAGAATGTAAGTTTGTATTCCTGTGTTATAAAACATTCTTTCAGGCAAAGCCACTATCGCCTCCAGCAAATCACTCTCAGCAAGATAACGGCGAATCTCGCTTTCACCACTGCCAGCCCCACCATTAAACAGAGGAGATCCATTAACTAAAAGTGCAATGCGCCCCCCACCGTCAACCTTATCCTTTAGCTTACTAACTAGATGCAACAAAAACAGCAGCGAGCCGTCGGAGACTCTGGGCAAACCAGAGCCAAAGCGGCCATTAAAGCCTTTTAGGGTATGTTCGTCTTTGATGTTTTGTTCTATATTTTTCCAGTGCATGCCAAACGGTGGATTGGACAACATGTAATCAAACTTATCGGCAAAGAGCTGGTCGGTGGCTAAGGTGTTGCCCAGCTTAATGTCATTGATCTCTTGGCCTTTAATGAGCATATTGGCCTTACAGATGGCGTAACTCTCCAAGTTGAGTTCTTGCCCATATGTGCGCATCATGGCCTGAGGATTTAGCTTTTCAACATAATCCATGCCTTCAGACAAAAAACCGCCGGTACCTGCGGCGGGATCGTAAATGGTGCGAATAATGTCCGGCTGAGTTAACCCCTCATCATCTTCCATAAACACCAAGGACGTGGTCAAGTGTACGATGTCTCGAGGGGTAAAGTGTTCCCCAGCAGTTTCGTTAGAACTTTCCGCAAAGCGACGGATCAGCTCTTCAAATACTTTACCTATGTCATGATTGGAAATGGCCTTGGGGCTTAAATCGGTTTTCCTGATCTGCTGCACAATTTTGTATAGCAGGTTGGCATCATTAAGCTGTCCAATAGATTCTGCAAACTTGAAATACTCGAAAATCTCGCGGGCATCTTTAGAAAAACCCTGAACATAGGACTCCAGATTGTCTTTGATGCCAGACTCATCCAGTTTGGAAAGATCCATTTTGGAGGTATTGAAAAATGATAAGCCATTGGTCTCACTGAGAAGTAACTTTTCCTGTTCTGCTTTCGGCAAGTCCATCCTTTGAACCCTTTCATATTCCGCCAGTACCGCCTCTTTACTTTCTTCCAGTATGCCTTCAAGACGTCGTAGCAGCGTAAACGGCAGAATTACGCGGCCATATTGGCTATGCCTGAAGTCTCCACGCAATAAATCGGCCAGAGACCATATGTGGGCGGCTAGGTTGTTGATTGTTTGAGTCATTCGTGAATATTAATGATTAATGGCTATTTTCCAAAACAACGACATTGCTCGGTCACTGACTCCAGTGTTTTCCATTACCAAACTTGTGTTGCGTTCAATGCTTATTTGGTTTTTATAGATTTCATTATCCAGCATCAGTTGGAAATTTGCTAAGGAATCCCCCATCTTGCCTTGGAAAATCAAGACACTCGGTAAGGTGCAATCTATATAGGGCGCAATAAGCGACTAAGCGGCAATTGCTACCTACAGTTCTTTGTAGGAGCAACGTTGTGCGTTCTTTTCAGCTCTTGAGTCCTATATTGAGCTAGAGCGAAAACAGGTGTTTCCGTTGCTATGTGAAAAGAAGGAAACTCCTTACAGTTAATCTGAGTTACCGACAACCAAGCTACAAAAACAACATTTGACGCATTACGTTAAGCGTAATACTATTTGACTTATGATTAAATCGTTTCGTTGCAAAGATACCCAAGCCTTATTTGCAGGCCAAGCGCCCAAACGATTCCGTGCATTTCAAAATGTGGCAGAACGTAAACTGGTGCAATTGCATAGCGCAGCTACTTTGGCGTTTTTGCAAAGTCCGCCCGGCAACCGGTTTGAAGCATTGAAAGGCGACCGTGCGGGGCAATACAGCATTCGCATCAACGACCAATGGCGCGTTTGTTTCCGCTGGGCGGACGGCGATGCTTTTGATGTTGAGATTGTCGATTACCATTGAGGAGAAAAAACATGATACATAACGGTATGCGGCCCATTCACCCTGGCGAAATTCTGCGGGAAGACTACCTGATTCCGCTAGGCCTGAGCGTAAACGCATTGGCTAATGCCCTGCGCGTTCCTGCTACTCGCCTGCACGAAATTGTCAAAGAACGTCGTTCCATTACGCCCGATACGGCTCTGCGTTTGGCGCGTTATTTCGGCGGCGATGCCCAATCCTGGTTGAGTTTGCAAACCGCTTACGATTTGCGCATAGCGGAGCAACAAGCCTTGTCCGCTATTGAGAAAGAAGTTTTGCCGCGCGAGGCAGCTTAAGCTTTTCTAAAGTGTTCGCACATCAGAATTCGGTTTTTAAATCTCCTCACCCTAACCCTCTCCAGCAGGAGAGGGGACGAAGATACCGAATTTTGATGTGCGATAGGTATAACTGCTAAGCAGGTATTACGAATCATCAACCTGATCGGCCAGTACAGTCAGTTTCTTGATCAATTCCGATAACTGCTGCTGACTCTCCGCGCGCACCGTGGCATGAGCCACTTTCCGCCCTTTACGCGGCGCTTTATCGTAAAGATGCAAATGCGCGTGGGGAATTGCCAGTAGCTCTTCAGTCTTAGGCAGTCTGCCGATGAAATTGACCATGGCCGCGTTGCCTACCGGCGCTGTCGAGCCTAACGGCAGATCCAGAATCGCCCGCAGGTGATTTTCAAACTGGCTGGTTTCCGCACCTTCTATCGTCCAGTGGCCGGAGTTATGCACCCTCGGCGCAAATTCGTTGGCAACCAGTTTTCCGTCTATTTCAAATAATTCCAGGGCCAGCACGCCGACGTAATCCAGCGCTTCCAGCAAGCGGGAAATATAGGTTTCGGCCTGTTGTTGCATGGGGTCATCGGCCCGGCATTCGGAAACGCGCAGTATGCCGCCGCGATGCAGGTTTTCCGATAACGGATAGAAAACAACTTCCCCTGAAACACTGCGCACGGCGATGATGGACACTTCGCGGTTAAACGGAACGAAGGCTTCGACAACAGCCGATACGCCTTGCAACAATTCCCAGGCTTGTTTTAAATCGTCCGGCGATTTGAGCAGCGATTGGCCTTTACCGTCGTAGCCTTGGGTGCAGCTTTTTAAAATAGCGGGATAGCCGAGGGTGATCATGGCTTGTTCCAGGCTTTCGAAGCTGTCTACGGCCGCATAATCCGGCGTAGGGATGCCGAGTCCAAAGAAAAAGCTTTTTTCGACTAATCGATCCTGGGCAACGGCCAGGGCTTTGGGTGATGGATGCACTTGGGTGTGAGAGGCCAGAAACTCTGCAACTTCAGCCGGAACGTTCTCGAATTCGTAAGTGACCACATCGGCGCGTTCCGCCAGTTGCGCCAGCAGTGCCGGATCGTTGTAGTCGCCGATCAAAGGTTCGCCCAGCTTGTTGGCACAGGCATCGGCGGAGGGATCGAGAAAAATAAAGTCCAGCCCCAAAGGTATGCCTGCCAATGCGATCATTCTGGCAAGCTGGCCTGCGCCCAATACGCCAACTATCATAAATCGTCCTCTGCTCGTGGGTCCGAGTGCGCAAGTACCGATTCGGTTTGCTCACTTCTGAAATTTTGTAATGCGTCCTTATACTGGACATGTTTGTTACTGATGATGGCCGCCGCCAGCAAGGCTGCGTTGATTGCTCCCGCCTTGCCTATCGCCAAGGTGCCGACCGGAATACCGGCGGGCATTTGTACGATCGACAACAGGGAATCCATGCCATTTAAGGCTTTGGACTGCACCGGCACGCCCAACACAGGCACGGCGGTTTTGGCCGCAGTCATGCCCGGTAAATGCGCGGCTCCGCCCGCTCCGGCGATGATCACTTCCAGGCCTTTGGTCTCAGCCGTTTCGGCATAATGAAACAGTTTATCCGGTGTACGGTGCGCCGAGACCACTTCTACTTCGTGCGGAATGCCGAGCCGTTCCAGCGTTTCCGCTGCAAAGCGCATGGTTTCCCAGTCAGAGGTCGAGCCCATGATGATGCCAACCAGTGCGGTCATGTGTTACTCCTAATTAAGCAGGTAATCATAAATGTCTAATGAATTGTAGGTTGGGTTAGTCATGTAGGCCGGAATAAGTCTGTTTGAGCGGGAGCGAAAACAGACGTTTCCGGCATATTGCATAACAAGCCGGAAACGCCTCCCTTGCGCTACGCTCGGGGAGGCCTTATTCCGGCCTACTGTTCTTATCAAAAAACCGGCCAACAAAACCGCGTAGTATCGCATAAATATTGGGGAAATGTTTCTTAAGATGCCGGTAAAAGCCGATATTTTCTAGCTCTCATCACTCTCGAGACCCGCCCGTTCGGTGATGCTTTTAGGAAAGGCCTTTTTGACTTTAACGCCCAGCTCAACAAAACTGCCGGCCTGGCGGATCAGGTTGCCGTTGCCTTGGGTTAATTTGTTCATTACGCCGTCATACGTGGTGTTGACGGTACTTAGCTGCTTGCCCAATTTATCCAGGTCATCGACAAAGCCCCGTATTTTGTCGTAAACGATTCCTGCCTTATCGGCGATAGCGCGGGCATTTTCATTCTGGCGTTCGTAGCGCCAGATGTTTTCAATAGTGCGTAGCGTCGCCAGTAAGGTGGTCGGGGTGACCACGATGATCTTGTGCTCGAAGGCATCGGTAAATAAGCGCTCGTCGGCCTGAAAAGCGGCTATGAAGGCCGCTTCAATCGGCATGAATAGCAGTACGAAATCCAGTGACCTGAGGCCTTTCAAGCCGGAATAATCCTTGTTACTCAAACCCTTGATATGTTCCCGCACCGCGTCGGTGTGCTGCCTTAATGCGGTGATGCGTTCCTGATCGTCTTCGGTTGAACAATAGCGCTCATAAGCCAGCAAGGACACTTTGGAATCGATCACCACATCCTTGTCCTCGGGCAGGCGGACTATCACATCCGGCTTGAACAGCCGGTTGTCCTCATCCCGGAATGCGCCCTGCGTTTCGTACTCGATGCCTTTACGCAGTCCCGATTTTTCCAGCACTGTTTCCAGGATCATTTCGCCCCAGTTGCCCTGGGTTTTCTTGTCGCCTTTCAAGGCGCGGGTCAGGTTAAGGGCTTCCTGGTTCATCTGCGCGGTATCGCGGCGCAACGAGACGATTTCCTCGCGCAGGGAAATACGATCCTTGTTCTCGTTGTCGTAAACCGTTTCTATGCGCTGCTTGAACTCGCCCAACTGTTCCCTGAGCGGCGTGACGATATGATCCAGGCTGGTTTTATGGTGTTCGGTGAATTGCTTGCTGCGGTCGTCGAAAATCTTGCCTGCCAGATTTTCAAACTGGGTGTTCAGGCGCAGTTCCGCATCCAGCAGCAGCTTTAGTTTTTCCGCGGTATTTTTTGCCTGCTCATCCATGCGGGTCTGCAATTGCGCATTCTCGGTTTTGGTCTCGATAAACAGCTGCTGCAACTGCTTGAACTCTGTTTCGCGGTTTTGAAATTGCCTTAGTTTTTCTTCGGATACGGCAAGGTCGGTCGAAAGCTGACGGATCAGGTTTTTATCCTTGCCGCTCAACAAGCGCATTGAGAATGCGCCGATCAATAAGCCTATTAAGGCCAATACCAGCGGGGGAATGTTATTGATAAAACTCATGCTGATCCGGAGCTGATGTGCAAATGCAATTAAGGTTACAAGCGCTTGAAGATGGCTTCTGCAATATCCAGCGTTTTATCCAGGTCTTCATCACTGTGCGCGGCCGAAACAAAACCGGCTTCAAACGCTGAAGGCGCTAAATAAACACCCTGTTCCAGCATGGCATGGAAAAAGCGTTTAAACAGGTTTTGGTCGCATTGCATGACCTGGGCAAAGCTGGTTACTTGCTGTTCTGCGCTGAAAAACAGTCCGAACATGCCGCCAACGCTGTTGGTGGTCATCGCGATACCGGCCTGAGCGGCACGAGCTTTCAGGCCTGAAGTCAGTTTTTCGGTTTTTGCGGTTAACGCCTCGTAAAAACCGGGCCGGGCTATCAATTCCAGCGTTTTTAAACCGGCGGCCATCGCGACCGGGTTGCCGGACAGCGTACCGGCCTGATAAACAGGGCCGAGCGGCGCAAGACGCTCCATGATTTTGCGCGAGCCGCCGAAAGCGCCGACCGGCATGCCGCCGCCGATGATCTTGCCCAGCGTGGTCAAATCCGGCTTAACATTATAGTATCCCTGCGCGCCGGTTAAGCCAACCCTAAAGCCGGTCATCACCTCATCGAAAATCAGCACACTATTATATTGGTCGCAAACTTCGCGCAAGCTTTCCAGAAAACCGGGCACAGGCGGAATGCAGTTCATGTTGCCGGCGACCGGCTCGACGATGATGCAGGCGATTTGCTCGCCGCATTCTGCAAACAGCGCTTTGACCGAGTCGCTGTCGTTGTAGGTCAGGGTGATGGTGTTTTCAGCGACCGAGGCCGGTACGCCGGGAGAGCTGGGCACGCCAAAGGTCAACGCGCCGGAACCGGCCTTGACCAATAAGGCATCGGAATGGCCGTGATAACAGCCTTCGAATTTAACGATTTTATCCCGGCCGGTGTAGCCTCTGGCCAAGCGAATGGCGCTCATGGTCGCCTCGGTGCCGGAGCTGACCATTCTGACCAGTTCGATGGACGGCATCAGCTCGCAAACCCGTTTGGCCATCAGCGTTTCAATTTCGGTCGGCGCGCCAAAACTCAGGCCTTTGTCGCATGCCTGCTTGACCGCTGCAATGACTTCCGGGTGGGCATGACCCAAGATCATCGGCCCCCAGGAACCGACATAATCGATATAGCTATTGCCGGAACTGTCGTAGATATAAGCGCCCAGGGCATGATCGATAAAAACCGGTGTGCCGCCCACGCCGCTAAAGGATCGTACCGGCGAATTCACGCCGCCTGGAATTACAAGTTTTGCATCGGAAAATAACGCGGTTGCTTCAGTCATGGTTTTTTTTATCGCCAAGGAGGGTATGTATGCCGTAAGCCTGCCGGGAGCAGGTGGGGCGTGAGTTAAATTTATGGCGTAAAGGATAGGATAACTTTGCGATGATTGAAAGTTTATCGTTTCCTATTCAATAATCGTCTTGAAAAATAACGCTTTTAAAGTTACGCTCTGGTTTGAGTAGCGGATAATATCGAGTCGATGGAAAACCGATCATTATTCGATGATTGCCGGAATGATGTTTGCCCCCCGTTTCACACCGGATCGACACAGGCATTCAAGTTTAATAACAGACAGAAAATAGCCGCTTCATCGCCGTCCGAAAAGAATGGTGATACCTTGATAATCAGGCTATTATCCATGACCTGTAGCGTGATAAACAGACAAAATAAAAGCAGAGGTTTATGTCAACTCCATTGTCGCCGCCGGAATACCCGAAACGTAATTTTCTCTCCTCGCTAGGCATTATTATTGCAGTCATTGGCGTTTCCGAAACGCTGGTCATATCGCTGCTTGATGCCATTCATCAATGGGGAATTATATTCTCGCCATTGCAGGACACCGTTTTTAACATCACCTTGCTGACGGTATTCAGTTCGCCGCTGTTATGGTTTTTGGCGATACGACCGCTGGTCTTGCAGATCGTTCAGGAACAGACGACATCCAATAGAGAGCTGCTGGACGCTCTGGAAAATCACGTCCTGGTCAGTATTGCTGACGTTCAGGGGCGCATTGTCTATGCGAATGACATGTTCTGCGAAGTCTCCGGATATACCCGGAATGAACTGACCGGACAAGATCACCGTGTCGTGAACTCCGGCCATCACGACCAGGATTACATTCGCAACATGTGGAATACTATCGCCGGGGGCCAGGTATGGCGCGGGGAGTTTTGCAATCGCCGTAAAGACGGGGAATTGTATTGGGTGGACAGCACTATCGCGCCCCTGCTGGATAACACCGGCAAGCCTAAGCAATATATTTCGATACGCCGGGATACGACCAAGCGAAAAGCGAATGAATTAAAGCTGACGTCGCTTAAGCGTGCGCTGGACGCCAGCAGCGAGATGGTACTCATCACCGATGCGGAAGGACACATTCAATACGCCAACCCGGCGCTGTGCCTGTTCACCGGCTGGGCGGAGGATGCGCTGATGGGACAAAAACCCTACGTACTGGATAGTTCTACCGCCGATCGGCAAGCCCTGTCCGATATGCAAAGCAGGCTCCGTTGCAGCGAACCCTGGTCAGGTCGGCTGCGGGGGCGCCGTCGAGCTTACGTCTCTGGCCTGTATTCTGTAGATAATGTTTCCGTCTTGGAGCGTGAAGAAAGTGATAGCTGCAACTCCGGACAAGCCGTTGAGGACACGCTGGAATACTGGGCCAAGACCAATATTACCCCGATTCTGACCGCAAACGGCACACTGTCCGGCTACGTGCAGATCCAGCATGATGTCAGCAAGCAAGTCGAAGAGGAAGCGGCTTTGCAAATCGAAAGCGACGATACCGCCGCCCGCCTGGCAATCTCCGAGGTACTGCATCAACCCTTGACGCTGGAACAACGATTCGTCCAGGTTCTGAATATTCTGTTCGGTCTCAAGTCTTTCGACTTGCAACGCAAGGGCTGCGTGTTTCTGCGGGTACAGGATGATGAGTATCTGGAGACGTTTGTTGCACACGGCAAATTCGACAGCATGGAGCAGCGTATCGATTTTGGCGACGGCCTGTGCGGGCAAGTCGCTGTTTCAAGGAAGTTTATCGTTGCCGATCATTGTGATTGCGACCATCAGCCTCACGGCCACTACATCGTGCCCATCGCTTCCGGCGAGGACATTCTCGGCGTACTGTTCGTTTTTACCGATGCCTACCCTGTGCAAAACGAGTCCCGCATCGCCATGCTCAAGGAAGTAGGCGAAATGATGGCGCTGGCGTTGCTCCAGAATCAGGCCAATGCTTCGCTGGAAGCTGCGCGTGATGCCGCCTTGCAGGTCGCGCATACCAAGACCGAGTTCCTGGCCAATATGAGTCATGAGATTCGCACGCCGATGAACGGCGTATTGGGCATGCTGGATCTTCTGCAGGATACGCAACTGTCTCGCGAGCAATGGGACCTGATCGATATTGCGGCAAATTCGGCGGAATCCCTGTTAACCATCATCAACGATATTCTGGATTTTTCCAAACTGGAGGCGGGTAAAATCGAGTTGGAGAAAATCGAGTTTAATCTGCCCGATTTGGTGGAAGAAGTTTGCACCTTGCTGTCCAGTCGCGCCCATAGCAAGGGCCTGGAATTAAACTGCTTTCTGCCGACAGATTTACCGTTGCGTTGGCAGGGCGACCCCACCCGTATCCGTCAAGTGCTCACCAACCTGATTGGCAATGCCGTTAAATTTACCGAGCAGGGCGAGGTTTCTGTAACAGTACGCGTACCGAAAAAGGACGATACCGACGCCGCATCCGCTCCCGGCGGGTTTGCGGCAGACACGCCATCCCTGGCGATTGCCGAACCTGTTCCTGACAGGTTTTCGGCATACACACCCTCCCTGGCGATATTACAGTTTGAGGTAGTCGATACCGGCATCGGTATTACCGCGGAGGCGCAAGCGCGCCTGTTTCAGGCTTTTTCACAGGCTGACAGTTCCACCTCCCGGCGTTATGGCGGTACCGGGCTGGGCCTGTCCATCAGCAAGGACCTGGTTATGCTGATGAACGGCAACATCGGTGTTGAAAGCGCCTTGGGACAGGGAGCAAACTTTTGGTTTACCTTGCCATTGGCGGCGGTGGATGACGAGGCTCCGGCCCCGCAGGCTAATTTTTGCGACAAGCGCGTCTTGATAGTCGACGATAACGCCACCAACCGCATGATTTTGACGCATTATTTAAGCAACTGGGGTTTTACTTTAAGCGAAGCAGACAACGGGCCTGCGGCGCTTGATGAACTCGAGGCCGCGGTTCTGCGAAACGAACCTTACGATTTGCTGCTGTCGGATATGCAAATGCCGGGCATGGACGGCTTCGCCCTGGCTCGGGCCATCATCGAAAACCCCGCCATTGCCGACACGCCGCGCATTCTTTTATCTTCCGGCAGTATCGGCTCGCAAGTCGAAAGACTCGCGTCGGGATTTACCCAAAGCCTGTTAAAACCGGTACGGCAATCACAGCTTTTTGATGCCGTTATCGATGCATTACAGCTTCCCGGTCAAAAAACCGCTTCAGTGGTCAAGGAAAAAAAAGAGGTCTTGCTCGATTACAGAGGCAAACGAGTGTTGGTGGTGGAAGACAACAAGGTCAACCAAAAAGTGATACTGTCCCAGCTCGCCAAGTTCCAGCTTAAGCCCGATTTGGCCAATAACGGACAAGTGGCGCTGGATCAGCTGGAGCATCAAGCTTACGATTTGGTGTTTATGGACTGCCAAATGCCGATCATGGACGGTTACGAAGCCACACGCATTTTGCGTGAACGGGAAATAGCCGGAGCCTGTCCCGAGCATAGCCGAGGGAGCGGCAAGTTACGAACGTCAATCATCGCGCTCACCGCTCATGCATCGGCAGGCGAGCGCGAAAAATGCCTGTCCGCAGGCATGGACGATTATCTTAGCAAACCCGCCAGTCGATCCGATCTGGCGGTGGTTTTGGCGCGCTGGCTGGGCGAACCATCCGCACCTGAAGTCGCATCGATAGCGCAGGATAATCCTGATCAAAGGGAAATCCCCCTCAGCCCTACCTTAGCCAATAGGGAAGCCGAAGGCGGGGAGACTTCAACAGCCTGTTGGGACGAATCCGCGGCGCTCAAACGGCTGGATGACGACCATGATTTATTGGCCGAGATGATCGATTTATTTCTTGAGGAAGCGCCTGTGTTCATGGCGGAATTGGCCGGAGCCCTGTCTCGAGCCGATCTCCTTGCGTTGGCCGACGCAGCTCACGCTATTAAAGGCATGGCCGGACATTTTTGCGCTGAAAAAATAATCAGCCTTGCGGTAAAACTGGAACACGCCGCCCGGAAAGCTTCCGCTCCTGCGCACGCCGCTGACCTGCATCCTGTAGGCAACGCCGCAGATACCGATTTTCAGTCGATGGCCAATGACTTGACCCAGGCTACGGTGGATTTAGTCGGGATTCTGCTACACGGCAACCGCTCCCTGCGTTGCTCTACCTCCTGCCTCCCGGCAGTCGAAAGAAAAGAACAAAATCAATGAATATCGAATTCAATCTTAATGAATTAAAAGCCGCCGACCGCTTGCCTTCCCCGTCGGGAACGGCATTGGCCATCATGCAGCTTGTGCAACAAAGCGACGCCACCGTGCAGCAGGTGAGTCAACTGGTAAAAGTCGATCCTGCCCTGAGCGGGCGTATCTTGCGCTTCGCTAACTCGGCCGCTTTCGGGGCCAGACGCCCTATTGCCGATATTCAAACGGCAGTCATGATGATGGGCATGCAGACAGTGCGCAACTTTGCGCTGAGCCTTTCGTTGATCGGCAGCAACAGTAAGGGACATTGTCCGGAGTTTGATTATGAAGCTTACTGGTCGCGATCCCTGGCGATGTCGGTGTCCATCGCCGCAATCACTGCCAGGGAAGTCACCGTGGTACCGGCAGAATCGTTTACGTTGGGGCTGCTTAGCGACATAGGCGGTCTTGCCTTGGCAACCGCCTGGTCGGAGATCTATGGCGAATGTCTTAGTATGGCAGAGGGCAAACAGCTTCTTGCTTTGGAGCGCGAACGTTTCGCCATCGATCATAACGCCTTGAGTTTAATGTTGCTGGCCGACTGGGGGTTCCCGACGGTATTTCTGGACGCTCTGAAACTGAGCTTTGAGATGAAAGTAGCGGGACTTACTCGAATTGACCAGTTTGCCAGACAACTGATTCTCGCCCGGCTGATCGGAAACTACTGTGTGGCCGATGAAGCCCATCGCGCCATGCTGTTGCCGTATTTAATAGCGGAGGCTGACCTTCATGCTCTGGACGAACCTGCTTTGCTTGCGTTTATCGACGAAACGATCGAACTTTGGCATGAGTGGGGAAAGTTAATTGACGTAAAAACGGATGTGCGCCAGCCGCTGCTAAAAGCCGTTGATACCTTGGAATCGGATTTGTTGGGCTTAAACCTGTTGCTGGTCGATGACGATCCCATGATGTTGGCACGGCTTTCCAAGCAGCTTGCCGCGGCCGGTAATCAGGTTGCGGTGTGTCGCAACGGGGAGTCCGCGCTAAAGTATGTTATTGAGCATAAACCTCAACTGGTGATTACCGATTGGCGCATGAAACCCATGGATGGATTGGCCCTTTGCAAGGCGTTACGCGCATCGGTCTTTGGTAAAAACATTTACCTGATTATGCTCACCTCCACGGAAGACGAGGACGCCCTGGTTGAAGCCTTCGATGCCGGTATCGACGATTATGTGACCAAGCCGATTAGCCTGCGCGTGCTGCTGGCGCGGCTCCGGGCCGGGCAGCGTATCATCACGCTGCAAAACGAACTGGAAAAAGAGAGCCGGGATATACAACGTTACACGGCCGAGCTGGCGGCAGCGAACCGCCGTCTTAAGTCTATGGCGAATACCGACGTGCTGACCGGCTTGCCCAACCGACGCTACGCGCTTAATCGCCTGGAGCAGGAGGCGGCGACCGCGCTACGTTCCAATCAACCGTTGAGCGTTTTAATGCTGGATTTGGATTATTTTAAATCGGTCAATGATACACTGGGCCATGATGTCGGCGACCAGGTGCTTATTCATGCGGCCAACCTGATGCGCACAACCGCACGTACCAACGATATTACCTGCCGTCTGGGGGGCGAAGAGTTCCTGATCATCGCCCCCAACACCGACGGCAGCACAGCCCTATTGTTGGCTGAACGCATCCGCAATTCCATCGAACGAAACCAGCCCAAGGGACTGGCTTTGCGTTACCCGGTTACCGTCAGCATTGGTGTGGCAGGTGCGATGGGAGCCAAGCCCAGTTGGAAAGAATTGATGAAAAGGGCGGATGACGCTTTATATCTCGTCAAACAAGGCAATCGCAACGGCGTGCGGCTTGAATCATAGTCCCCAGCTGGCCATAAGGTGACAAGCAGGGCGAATTTTTAAGGTTTGTCGTGCCTTGAATCGGCAGTCGGCAATGCATCCGTTATACAACCGGCGAGTCTTGCCAAGAGTAGGGGTTGTGTTATCGTGCTTCAACTTTATTAGTATAAACGCGAGACCATACAATGAATGTATTAGCTATCTATAGCATCAAGGGTGGCGTCGGCAAAACTTCGAGTGCGGTCAATCTGGCCCACACTGCCGCCCGCAACGGTTATCGCACCCTGGTTTGGGATCTTGATCCGCAGGGAGCCAGCAGTTATTATTTTCGCATCAAGCCCAAGATCAAAGGCGGCAGCAAAGACTTGATCGCCGGAAAACGCGAACTGGACGGCCTGATTAAAGGCACTGATTTTGAAAACCTGGATTTATTGCCGGCCGATTTCTCGTTCAGAAATCTGGATTTGGTTCTGGACGCCAAGAAAAAGCCGACCCAGCAACTTAAAAAACTCCTGAAGCCATTGACGGAAGAATACGACTTTATTTTTCTGGATTGTCCTCCCAACATATCGCTATTATCCGAAGCCGTTTTTGAGGCCGCCGATATATTGTTGTCGCCGATCATTCCTACCACGCTGTCGTTAAGAACGCTTGAACAACTGGAAAAGTTTATCGAGGATAATGACTTGAATAAACTGGCGCTCATTCCGTTTTTCTCGATGGCCGACCGGCGTAAAAAAATGCACCGGGAGATCATGGACAATCTGCTTGAGACGCACCCTGAGGTTTTAACTACGGCCATTCCTTATGCCAGCGACATTGAACGTATGGGGTTGGAGCGCATGCCGCTTGGGGGCTATATCAAGAAAAGCCAATCTACGGTTGCTTACGATGCCTTATGGCAGGAAATTCTGGCCCGCGTCGCCAACCTCGAAAAGTAAAATAAAAGGGACGCCGCTTAAATTAATACCTGATTCGCTCAACCTTGGAGTAAACGATGCCTAATAAACGATTTGTTATGAGCAAGCCTATATCTTCAATTACTGATGTCCCTACATTGGGTGTAACAAAAGAGGATTTTATCGGCGATTTTAAACGGTATTATGTTCACTCGTTGGGACGGGACGAGAATTTCCGGTCATCGCCTTTTTATGCCTGCGAGGCGTTGTCGCTGTCTATCCGCGACCGGTTGATGGAGCGCTGGAAAACCACCTATAAAACCTATAATAAAAGGGATAGCAAGCGGGTGTTTTATCTGTCAATGGAATTTTTGATGGGTAGAACCTTGAGCAACGCCATGCTTAATCTCGGTGTAATCGATGAAGCCACCCAGGCCATGCACGATTTGGGTATTGAAATCGAAGAACTGATTGACCGGGAACTTGATGCCGGTCTGGGTAATGGCGGACTGGGGCGTCTGGCAGCCTGTTTTATCGACAGTTGCGCGACGCTGCAATTGCCGGTGGTAGGCTACGGTTTGCGTTACGAATACGGCATGTTTACCCAAACTCTCGTCAATGGCGAACAGATCGAAAAGCCGGATCACTGGCTGCGTCACGGTAATGTCTGGGAAATTGAGCGGCTGGAATATTCTTTACGCATCAAGCTTGGCGGCCATACCGAAATACAAACGGATGAACAGGGCAATCAGCGGGTCTGCTGGATCAGTACCCATGATGTGTTGGCCGTCCCCTTTGACACACCGATACCGGGTTACCAAAACAACACCGTCAATACCTTGCGTTTATGGAAAGCCGTGGCGACTGAGGAATTTAACCTGGATGAGTTTAACGCGGGTGATTATGCCGAATCGGTGGCCTCAAAAGTCATCGCAGAGCACATTACCATGGTGCTGTATCCCAATGACGCCAACGAAAACGGCAAGGAATTGAGGCTGCGCCAGCAGTATTTCCTGGCTTCCGCCAGCTTGCAGGATGTTCTTTCCCTTTGGGTCAGGCAACATGGCCATGAGTTCGACAACTTCGCCGAGAAAAGCTGTTTTCAGTTAAACGACACCCATCCGAGCATCGCCATAGCCGAACTGATGCGTCTGCTAATGGATGTGCATGGCCTGTCATGGGCCAAAGCCTGGGGCATTACCCGGCAAACCATGGCTTATACCAATCATACCCTGTTGCCTGAAGCGCTGGAAAAATGGTCGGTCAAACTCATGCAACGGTTGTTGCCGAGATTGATGGAGATTATCTTTGAAATCAATGCCTGTTTTCTGTCGGAAGTCGCAGCGCATTGGCCCGGCGACAAAGCCATATTGAGTCGAATGTCAATTATAGAGGAAGGTGCCGAGCAGCAAGTGCGCATGGCTTATCTTGCCATCGTCGGCAGTTTTTCGGTCAATGGCGTTGCCCAATTGCATTCCCAGTTACTGCAACAGGGCTTGTTTCGCGACTTTTATGCCTTATGGCCGCACAAATTTAACAATAAAACCAACGGCGTAACCCCGCGCCGCTGGCTGGCCTCTTGTAACCCCGAATTAGCTGCGTTGATAACAGAGGCCATCGGCGACGGCTGGATAACGCATCTGGACGAATTAAAAAAGCTGGAGCCTTTCGCCGAAGATGCCGAGTTTCGACATCGCTGGCGCGCCATAAAACAACACGCAAAGCTGCGTTTGATTGAGCACAAAAAGCAATACCTGGACATCCATTTAAATCCCGATGCGTTGTTCGATATACAGGTTAAGCGCATCCATGAATACAAGCGGCAGATTTTAAATGTGCTGCATGTTATTCATCTTTACGATCGCATCAAGCGTGGCGACACAATAAACTGGGTTGCGCGTTGCGTGTTGATCGGCGGCAAGGCTGCGCCGGGTTATGTCATGGCAAAAAGAAGCATTAAACTGATTAACAATGTCGCCCTTGTCATTAACTCGGATCCCGATGTCGACGATAAGCTGGCCCTGTTTTTCCTGCCCGATTATCGGGTTTCTGGCATGGAAATGATCTGCCCTGCGGCCGATCTTTCCGAGCAAATTTCTACCGCGGGAAAAGAGGCGTCCGGCACCGGCAATATGAAGCTGATGATGAACGGGGCGTTAACTATCGGGACACTGGATGGGGCCAATATTGAAATCAGGGAAGAAGTCGGCGATGAAAACTTCTTCCTGTTCGGCCTGACCGAAGAGCAGATAGAAGCAAGGCGGGAACATTACGACCCTATTGCCATCATCGATCAGGATGAAGATTTGCAGCGGGTGATGAATCTTCTGGAAAGCGGGCATTTCAATCAGTTTGAGCCGGGGATTTTCGACGACCTTATCGCATCCATCAAAAGCAAGTATGACCCGTGGATGACTGTTGCGGATTTTAGAAGCTATATCGATGCGCAAAAACGCGTGGAAGCGGCCTATCAGGATAAAGATCACTGGACGCGAATGAGCATATTAAACTGCGCAAACAGCGGCAAATTTTCCACGGACAGAACCATCAACGACTATAACCGGGACATCTGGAAATTGGAGCCGGTGCCGGTGCAATATCCCTAAGCCGGAACCAAAATTAAAAGCTTTTTATTCACCACGAAGGCACGAAGAACACGAAGTTTTTACTTTGCTTTTCTTCGTGTTCTTCGTGCCTTGGCAATTGCTCCTGCGTTGCTCTACCTCCTGCATCCGTGCAGTCGTTCGTGGTGAAATAATCAATTCATATTATTGTTGATGACAGCCAAGCTCACGCTGTACTATGCAGTACCCGATTAATTAGCCGGAACCCTTATGAAGCCAGACAGCGCTGCTATTAGAAAACGATACGACCGGATCGCCCCGTATTTTGAGGGCATGGAGGCGGTCATGGAAGGGCTGTTTTTTAAAAACTGGCGGAAAAAATGTTGGGCCAAGGTCGAGGGCCATCATATTCTTGAAGTGGGCGTGGGGACGGGCAAGAATTTCGACTATTATCCCAAGGATGCCAGAATAACCGCGATTGATTTTAGCGAGAAAATGCTAAAGCAGGCGGTGCAGAAACGGGACAGGAAAAATGTCAATGTTGATCTGGAACTGATGGATATTCAGTCGTTATGTTTTGCCGATAACAGTTTCGACACGGTGATTTGTTCGTTTGTCTTTTGTTCGGTGCCGTCGGCGGTAAAGGGCTTGAAAGAAGTTTACCGGGTCTGCAAACCGGGCGGTCAGGTGTTATTGCTGGAACATGTGATCAGTTCAAACCCCGTGCTTGCCGCGGTCATGAATCTGCTTAACCCTGTCGTTGTCGCGCTGGTCGGGGCGAACATTAACCGGAACACCGTTAAAAACGTTAAAGCCTGCGCCTTTACCTCGGTGCATGTCGATGAACGCAGCAGTGATATTATCAAGCTGATTGAAGCCCGGAAATAGCGGATTGATATTCAAATCATCTCATGCAGGGCGCGCCGGACGAGAGAACAAAAAACATCATGCGTTCTTGTTGGAAATCATAACTCTCAAAACGGCATGAAACTTTTTAACTGGACAGCCGTCGAATTAGGTAAAATATAACGAATTTTTGGATTAATTATTTACGTGAAGCCACAATTAGAAAATCTGGTACAGACGCCGATCCCGACCAAACACGGCGAGTTTATCCTGCATTATTACAGCAATACCATTGATGACAAGGAGCATGTCGCCCTGGTTAAAGGCGATGTTGCGGGCAAAGAAAATGTGCCGGTACGCATCCATTCCGAGTGTTTTACCGGCGACGTTTTAGGTTCCAGGCGTTGCGATTGCGGCGAACAGCTGGATATGGCGCTGCAAATGATCGATAAAGCCGGTTTCGGCGTATTGATTTATCTGCGTCAGGAAGGACGCGGCATCGGCTTGCTGAAAAAACTACAGGCTTATAATTTGCAGGATCAGGGTATGGATACGGTGGACGCCAATATCCATCTGGGCCATCTTGCCGACGAAAGAGAATACAACATCGCCGCTTTAATGCTGGAAAACCTGAACATAAAGTCCGTAGAGTTGATTACCAATAATCCCAAGAAAATAGCAGAGCTGAAGAAACTCGGCATTAACGTGGCAGGCCGCATTCCGGTCGAGTCCGTGGCTCACGATGACAATGTCGGTTATCTGAAAACCAAGGCAAAAAAAATGGCGCACATGCTGTTTGAGTCAAAAAAAGAGTAGGTTCATCCCTACAGAATTGGCTTTCCCAATACCGTTTCAACCAGTTTCACCCAGTAAGCCGTGCCGATCGGCAATATCTCATCGTTAAAGTCATAATGCGGATTATGCAGCAGGCAGCCGTTTTCGGAAGAGCCGTTGCCTATCCATACATAGCAGCCGGGCTTTTCCTGCAACATAAAGGCAAAATCTTCCGAACCCATGCAGGGCGCTGGCTGTCGATCGACGCAGTCCTCCCCGGCCACGGCCATCGCCGCTTGCAGCGCCAGTTCCGTTTCAGCTTCCGCATTAAAGGTCACCGGGTAACCCGGGTTTTCAGGGTTGAACTTGATTTCTGCGCTGACCTCAAAACCCTCGCAGACCGCATTCACCCATCGGGCGATTTTATCGGCAATGGTTTTTTGAGTCGCACGGTTAAAGCAGCGGAAAGTGCCTCTCAACACAACCGATTCCGGCAGCGCATTCCAGGTATTGCCCGCATGGATCTGGGTAATGCTGACCACCGCCGGATCGGCGGGATTAATAGTTCGACTGACAATAGTTTGTAAAGAGGTAATCAGCTGGGCCGATGCGACTATCGCGTCATTGCCCAAATGCGGCATGGCGGCATGGGTCGCCTGTCCGGTGATAATGATTTCAAAGCAGTCGAATGAGGCCATCATCGCGCCGGACTTAAGCGCGAAATGTCCCGGCGGAATATCGGGGAAATTATGCAGCCCGAAAACGCAGTCGGCCGGAAATTGTTCAAACAATCCGTCATCCATCATCCGCCTGGCTCCGGCGCGGCCTTCTTCCGCAGGCTGAAAAATAAAATACACCGTGCCGTTAAAGTTGCGATGCTCGGCTAAATAGCTGGCCGCGCCCAGCAGCATCGCCGAATGGCCGTCATGACCGCAGGCATGCATTTTCCCGTCGTGGCGGGATTTGTAGGTAAAAGTGTTTTGTTCCTGAATGAACAAAGCATCCATATCGGCGCGCAACGCGATTTTCTTGGCACCGTTTTTTCCGGCCGTAAGCGTAGCGACAACGCCGGTTTCGCCTAATCCCTGATGAACGTCCAAGCCGAAACTCGTTAATTTATCGGCAATAAATTCAGCTGTTTTTATTTCCTCAAAAGCGGTTTCAGGAAACCGGTGCAGATGTTGCCGCCACTCGCGCATTTGGGCGTGCAGCGGCTGTATATCGTTTGCTATGGACATAAAAACTCGCGTGAATTTGATGATGATTACTATGCTACAACTAAGTTTTGATAAACAGTAAGAATTTTTATCAAGGTGCTTCGTGATGAATAAACTCGACATTGGAAGGTCGGATGCGGTGTCTTAATGTTTGATCAACGAAGTTCAGAGAGTCGTTCTTTTTTATAGCGGCCGGTAAGTTTTTGCGTAAGAGTATAGGGTTACTTTCTCGTACAATACGGTAAGGTGGAGCTTCGCAAAGCTAAGCGACTAAGGCGGTTTTAGCATCTATCTGGATTATATTCTCGGAATCCACGTCTGACATGGCTGGGTACGGCGCGGATTGTCGACTGGCCGCATTTGCGTTTTTATCGATTGGTAGCGCGGGGGGTTTACCCGAATAACTGCGGACATTTGGCGATTTCAGTATTCATGCAAACGATGCACTTCATTCCTCAGAATATTCTGTGAGGCCAACATTCGATAAACGTGATGGGTTGTAGGGCCGAACATCATGACCGCGATGAAAAAGGGGGCGGCCGCTATTCCAGCGGCCGAAGTTCAAGCCGCTCTTGAGTTGATTTTGGCAAGCAGTGTGTTTGTTAATGCACCACGCATGCGCCGATTGTTACGGTTTCTCGGCGAGAAGGCGATTTTCGGGGCTGCTCAGGATGCCAGCGAATATTTTATCGGCATCGAAGTCTTTGATCGCGATCCTTCCGCTTATAGCGCCGGTAAAGATCCTGTTGTTCGGGTTCAAGTCGGTCGCTTGCGTGAAAAACTTAAAACGTATTATGCGACCTTGGGAGCAGGCGCCGACATTGAAATATTAATTCCAACAGGCAGTTACAGGCCGGTCATTCAACGCAAAAGTGTTGTGGAGATCGACTCCACGCCGTGCGGCATGTTGGCGCTCCACCCCTTTAAATGCATTTCGCATCATCAAGATGCGGTACATTTCACGCAAGGTTTGAATGAGGAGCTTATGCATCAGTTGTTTAAAGCATTTGGGGGAATAATTGTAACGCATTCATTTTTCATATCCGGCGATGCCGACCACGAAAGCTGGATTTTAAAAGATATTTCCAGTGCCGGCGTAAAGCACTTACTCGAAGGAAGCATCCAAATTGACGAAGAACGTCTTCGAGCTTCAATTCGCTTGGTTGATGTTTCAGCGGGGTGCATAGCTTGGACAGAACAATTTGATCGACGTGTTTTTTTTGCCATCTCACATCAGGAAGAACTTGCCTCATCTATTTGCAGGGCATTAAAGCGTTTTTTTTGTCACCAGTAACGGCGTCTCGCGGACATTGTATTTCAAAGTCACGCAGCCGTATCCCATGCCGCATCACGCTTGATCAAACCGTTCACGCCGTGATGTTACCGTAACACTGATGGGGCGTTACCGTAACGATACTTACGTTAGACGCCATTATAGCGTTATTGTTTGGCGCGTGATTTTAATTACTAATGTTACTGAAGTCATTATTTTCTGTAAGTTATTGTAAATAAATAACTAAACACTATTTTTTATGCGCGGATTGCGTGTTTTTACTTGAAATGATGATATTTACTGATACATCTCTTAAATAAGCTGGGGTAACAAACCCGCTTATTTTTTATTAAATCAATATTCATGAAAAGTAGGCATATTTTTTAAAACAGCATGTCAAATTTAATGGCTGGCTCAAATGAATCCAAAATTTCAGATAATTATTAAATACACTAATTATGAGTATCGTATTTAGAAGTATAAAAGCACGATTAGGTCTGCATTTCATAAACGCGGTGGGCCGGTAATGAGCATCATGACGGCAATGAAAAACGGGAAGAATGATGTCAATGCCATTCCTGCGGGTGAGGTTCGGACCGCTCTTGAGACGATTTTGGCAAGCAGTGTGTTTATTAATGCGCCACGCATGTGTCGTTTGTTGCGCTTTCTTGTCGAGAAGGCAATCTCCGGGGCTGTGCGCGACACCAGTGAATATGCTATCGGCATAGAGGTTTTTGATAGGGATCCGGCTGCTTATAGTGTCAGTGAGGATCCTGTGGTCCGGGTTCAGATCGGTCGATTGCGTGAAAAGCTTAAAGTTTATTATGCGACGTTGGGGGCTGGTTCAGGCATTGAAATATCCGTCCCAATAGGCAGTTACATGCCGGTTATCAGGGCTATGAGTGCGGTGGACATTGATTTCAAGCAGTGCTGCATGTTGGTAATCCATCCCTTTAAATGTATTTCGTATCATGGAGATAACGTCCATTTCACGCAAGGCTTGAATGAGGAACTTATGCATCAGTTATTTAAAGCATTCGGGAAAATAATTGTACCGCATTCTTTTTTCACGTCAGGCGACGCCGATACTGAAAGCAGGGCATTAAAAAATGTTTCCAACGCCGGAGCAAACCATCGACTTGAAGGCAGCGTGCAAATCGACGCAGGAAGCATTAGAGCCTCAATCCGCGTGGTAGATGTTTCGGTGGGTTGTATTACGTGGTCGGAACAATTTGATCGAGATGCTTTTTTTGCCATTACGCTTCAGGAAGAGCTTGCCTCATCTATTTGCGGCTCATTAATGAGCTTCTTCGGGCGCGAATAACGGCATCTTCGTTCAAACTAAGCCGCCTTGTGCAGCGACGTCTCGTAACATAAAGATAAATTTATAAGGCCGCTTATATTAAATGTTACTGTAACGATACTTATGTTAGAGGCACTAAGGCTTTATTGTTTAGCCGTGTGATTTGAATTACTCAATACGGTAACGATGTCACACAGCAAGTCGACCTGGTTAGCTTAAGGGTGTATGCATACTGATCCTGCTTAGTCTGGCTCCATCAACAACAGGCAAGGTAGTTAATGATTTTCGTTAGGAAAAAATTGACAGCATGCGTTACCCAAGATTTAAAAAACACAGGCTCAACTCGCAAATGTATTTGATTTTTTTAATAACATTTACTTCGCCAATATGTTTTTCAGGCTTTGGGCGCTACTTGCCGACAGCCCGTGCGCAATAGCGGCACTAATGAAGTAAAACTTAACTTTAATTTTGGAGATAATAATGACAACATCTTACGGCGTTACTATTACAATGGATTCGAATACTGTCCAGCAACTTTTAAGCAACAACTTCAGTTTATATGGCTTCAAAGCTGTACAAACTACGCAATCGGGCGGCGCACCGCTTGTTTGGTTTCAAACGCTAACCTATTCAACAAATACAGCCGTTAGTTGGACGGAATCCTACCAAGCTTATACGTCGGCTCAAGCCAATCTCTCATCACCAACGACTCAAATTACTGCAAGCAACGCTAACGCTATAAACCTCGGTCAAACCATGAATGTTGCTGCGGGCGGGATAGGAACCGTAGTTAATGGTGGCAATCCAGTTGCTATTTCAATTTTGAACCAAACAACAACCCAGTACACATGCGGTATTTCACAAGCGGCGACTGGCGGTGCTACGACTCCTCTTTGTGCATTCCCGCTGTTTGGGGGGAATATGGATGTTATGGCACCCATCTCGAAAGTTCTGCTGATGTTTTCCTCGGCGGCGGTCAACACCGGAACGGTAATTCAACAAGCTTACAGCCCCGGCATTTTTATTGACCTGACAGCTAATAATAACGTGGCTGTGAGCTACGATATCAACAAGGGCTGGTCATGGGGTGGAGCTTCATGGGCACAGTCAGTTGTCGCTAACCAAGATATGGCACCATTACTCATCGAGTAATAGACTCGGTATGCAAAAAACCTCTTCAATTAGCATAAATTGAAGAGGTCCATGCATGAAAGTTAGTTATATTAAGATAAACATTGAGCCTGATTATAAATTCAGCTCGGTGGGTTTTGCTCTGGCGCTTACTTGATCCCAGAATTGTTCGTGTTTCATCCCCTCATAGTGTATGCCACTATGAGGGGGTCTTATTCGTTTTTATCGCACGAAATCCTGCACCCTAATCATTTTCTGCATAAGTTGTAATCGGCTGACGCGTTAATTTTTTTAATGGCTTACATCAAACTGCTATGCACCCAGGCTTGGCTAATATTTGCGGATACGGTGTGTGCCGTGGCGGCGGCAGGGAGTCACTATTTTCGCAAATGCCGGTTTTGGACATCACGGCTAAAAAGCAGGCAGCCGCTAATGCCGCCGACGCCTTATTCATCTTGCCCCTCCCGCGTTATACCCCATAACAAGGCGTATCAAAGCGAGTCCGATTTAACTCGGCGCGATTTCGTAAAGCTGGGTATTTTGACTACGCAAAAGGCGCTATATGTTAGCGCTCAGCCTTATCTTTTCTGGGGACTGCTACTCGATTCCAGCCAACAAGCGAGTGCGGCGTCGAGCACGGCATATAATGCGACGATTACTATAAATATGGATGCGGACACCATTCAACAATTGTTAGCCGGCCAATACACGTTATACGGGTATAAAGCCGTGCAAAGTACGGACAGCGCCGGTAGGCCGTTGGTATGGTTCGGTACGCAAAATTATTCAACGACAACTGTCGTCAGCTGTTCTGATCTTTATCAAGTTTATACGTCCAACAGCCCTATCGTATCCGGAGAGCAAATAAACGTCGGCTTCTCGACGGATATTTTGTGCGGACAAACATTGCAAGTTGTCCAGGGCGGGGTTGGAACCGTTGTCAGCACGGGAAGCCCTAGTGATATATCTGTTTTAAATCAAACGACAACAGAATTTACCTGCGGCATAATGCAAAAAGCCATTATCAATGGAAATTCTTCGGCTTTTGCACCCTATTGCACCTTTCCATTGTATGGATTAAATCTCCAGGAAATCCAACCCATTAATAACATTCTTTTGATGTTTTCTACGGCAGTTACCGATAACGGCACGGTAGCCATAGACAGTACGGACAGCACCGCGCTTGCCGCTGCTAATGGGCCGGGGATCATAATAGATTTTAGCGCGATGTCCTCGTGTACGGTCACCTACGATGTGAATCTGGGCTGGGACTGGGGCAACTATGCCTGGGCACAACAGATTCCGGCAAATGAGAACCTTACTCCGTGGCTAATCGAATAACATCCACATCTGCTTAAATTAACGCTTAGCTTCAACTCATCAGTGCAAGCGGCACTGATCGGAAAGAAAAAGGTTAGCCGGGAAACCTAGCGTATTTGTGATGATGGTTGTGGGTTTCAGCTCTCGCCTCGACCCACTATCAAATCCGTTGATGAACCCAAAATACAGCGACAGGAAGCGAAGATTATTACGCGGGTATTAGTACGCCGGGTGCTAAAGGATTTATTTTCCATGGAAACGCATAAAAGCCCGCGCCGGCAATGAGTTGAGCCGCAAGCGTCGCAGAACATGCACTTAGGAAAGCTTCTATTGTGGCAGCATTATTCGGATTATTTATGACGTTCTGTATGGCTATCAGGCACGCAGGGTCGGCTAAATTATTCGCATCCAAATAAGTGAATACCTGTACGTCAACTGCATTACCGGGATAGTTGCCTCGTTGTGCATCTACAGGCGCTCTACAGATATTAACCGGATTCCAGGTCATGATTGAGAAAAAGCCCCCGACTCTCGTTTCCGCATTAGCCGCATTATTGGCTATGACTGGCGTCCCCCAGTTAAAAAAGTTGGTTTCCGGTGCGGCAATAGGAGGAGCTTGAAGAGCATTTACATAATTCAGGACCTGTTGAAGCCAAGGCCGAGGAGGGATTTGGTTGTTAATAAAATTAACGACGTCTACGGCATTGTTACATGCTTCTGACATTGCAATCATTAAAGGATCCAACACGATATTGAGTATGTTTTGAGGAACGATGTGACCTTGATGATCTAATACATTAGTTCCCGCCACCAGTCGGTAATTAAAATTACCCGGGCGACCATGGTTAAACAAAAATGAATCGAAATTGTTGCCTGGTAGCGGATACGGATCCCTATCGCGATAAAGCGGATTCCACCCGTGTATGTTGTCAGTATTGCCAGCCATAATTTAAGCCTCCAAAAAGTTTTAATATTTAATGAAATAAGCACCGGATGCGAAACCACGCGCTCGGTGGAGTGGGAAAGATGGCGGGTACAACTCTGCCTGAATGACCCATTCAGGCTAATTTGAGCTTATGCTGTTTGTACGTTTATGGTATCGGCATTGACTGTGATATTGAGTGTCGTAGGATAACCCCTTGTTTCCACCGTTATTGCTATTTGGGCGGGTTGGGTTGTCTTGTCTTGTAGACAGTTAATAGTTGGTTCCCATCTGCTACATTTTGCGCCGTACCAAAGTTAGCCGTGCCGTTCAGTCCCCACCTGACATTGCCGATTGTCACCGCAGTGGTATTTTGAGCATTTACTCCGCCAACTATATTTACTATTACACTTGTTACCATTTCTGTTCCTCACTGAGTTTTATGAGCGGCCATTTAAAAGCCACATTCTGAACTACGGAACACCCATGTCGATTTCAATAAAAACAAGAATCCGGTAAATCAATAAGGTGCAATGAGTCGGACTCGATTGACCTGCCGTAGATTCGGGTTCATTCCATCACATGATGGTGATTCGTAATATTTTGAGTTGCGACGAGTCAACCTGAAATGATTTTTGTCGGATCGTTCGCGCTGCCGTCAATCTCGCGTTAAACAATAATGCCTTACCGACTTTAAAGTAAGTATCGTTACGGTAACAGTCTTTAGGCGCTATCGTGGACGCCATGCGACAGGCGGAGCCTGGCAAGGTGAGGGCTGCATATCCCGGCCTAACATAAACGGTCATTCTAATTTGATCTGAGCACCCTTCTGATGGAAGTTGGAAGACTTTCGGGTTACACTCCAGTAATTAGACGAATTCATCAAAATACCGGCCATGCAGCTGATTGCCTTAGTCGGAGGCAAGTTTATACTGGGTTTTTCGGTATCGGCATTCCCTTGTTTCAGATTGCCTGCCATTGGCTGCGATAACGCGTTTTGATCCCCAAAATTTATATTTTCTTTATAAAACTGAGCTTGGTTTTTACAGCTTTCTTAAGGCGATTTTTATTAACATGCAGTTAATTGCTTGATGACCGGTTTTTACAGGAACGGCTGTTTTTGGAATCAATACAGTGGCGATGAGGTCGGGAATAATTCAAGCGTTTTCCCTGCAAGTTTTTACGAGGCGCTTTTATGAATAACAAGTTCATTAAATTTTTTATGATCCTGATGTCGAGCCTTATGACGCAGGCTGCATTTTCAAACACCTTTCATGCAGTGGATACGCTATCGGGATCAATGGCCGATAGGGAGATCGTCGGCGCGAATGCGAACATGACCAACCGCTATACGCTGCCTCCCAACAAGGTTTACATCGAACCCTGCCAACGGGAAGGGCTGCTTCGGCATCCCGGAGTCATTGAGAAACAACAAATATTACATCGGCACGGAGATTTTTGGGTGCGGCTTGAGATACAGACGCGTGGCGGTTCAGAGTGGTTTGCGCTGTGCGACTTGAAAACCGGTAAAATCATCCGTGAGCAGAAGCTGATCGATGATGTATTCTGATGGTTTGGCAGTGTTGAGTCACAGGAATTCCATTCGTGCCTGATGCTTAACGAGTGATTTGATATTACAATTGATGGAATTACAAATTTGCCAAATTCAAAGGAACGACATGATCTTCAATCTCTACCCGTCGGTAGTATTAACCAAGGCCACTGCAAGATGGCTGACGATACTGACTTTATGCGGCCTGCAAGGTTGCTTTTCACCGATGGCGCTGGATCATGCGGTAATCGAGTATGACAAGGCAACCGCGGATATTCTGTCCAAGCAGCTGCTTTTAAATATTGCCCGTTCCCATCAGCATCAACCCATGCATTTCACCGGCGTTTCCAATATTGCCGCGACTTTTAATTTTCAATTTAATGCCGGGGCGACACCTGCGTTTACCGGTGAAACCGGCTCGTTATTGACGCCGGTGTTTGGCGGTACGATTTCCGAGAACCCGACCATCAGCATCGTGCCGATTGAAGGCGAGGAGTTTACCCGCCGTTTGCTGACGCCATTTCAAGAAAACAAACTGACCATGCTGTTGCGGCAAGGCGCTGATGTGGACTTGATTCTGCGCCTGCTGGCCGGTGAATTACGGATTTACGACAACGGCCAGAGCGGCATTTATCTGAACAAACCCGGCGATGCCGAAGGCTACCGGTTGTTTCGGCAAGCCGTGCTGCATTTGTCGTCGATCCAGGATAGACACAAGTTGTTTGTCGAACCGTTGATGTTTGAGCAGCATTGGACCTTGCCGGCCGGATCGTTGACGGCGGAACAAATGGCCGCGCTGCAAAAAGAATTCAAGGTCGAATATCAGGCCGAGCGTAAGGAAGTCACATTGAGCAAGCGGGTGACCGGGCATATCCTGTTGACCAATTACGATCCGACGATGCTAAGCAACGAGGAGCGCATTCGTTTGAATGAAGAAGCCGATAAAGGCGCAGCCAATGATGTCAGTGTCGATATCCGGCCCGGTTATCCGGGCGGCGAATGGCCGATACACGGGGTTTTTCGCTTGCGCAGCTTTCATAATGTGCTGAATTTTATCGGTCAGTCCATTAGTGACGACCCGGAATATACCGTTGCCAAACATCCGCAAACGCCTAACGTTAGTGAGAATCCGGTGAATACCATGGCATTGCTGGTTAGCGATGACGAGTCGGCGGCTGCCGATACCAGTGTGCAGTTTGGCGATTGGCACTACGCGCTTAAAGCTGAATCCGGCTATCAATGGAATCGCGAAGGCTTTCGGCTGTTATGCCAGGTTTTTCAAATGACCATGACCGATCTGGCGCAGCAAGGCGCGCCGATCATTACCATTGCCAAATAACGGGAGAAGCTTTTGACTGGGCAAATTGACAACAGTATGGTCATGAAATGCGTGGCCTATCAAAACGGCGTCAGCATCGGCGATGTGACCATCGAAGACATCAGCGATGTACTGAAACGGGAACATACCTTTGTCTGGCTGGGTTTGCATGAGGCAAATGCCGCGTTGCTGGCCAAAATCCAGGAGGAATTCGGGCTGCATGACTTGGCTATCGAAGATGCCTGTGCGGCGCATCAGCGCCCGAAAATAGAGGAATACGGCGAATCGCTGTTCATGGTGTTGCACACCGCCCATCTTGCCGAAGATCAGGTCGAGTTTGGCGAAACCCACGTTTTCCTGGGACCGCGTTTTCTGGTGACGGTCAGGCACGGCGCCTCACGCAGTCACAGCAAAGTCAGGGAGCGTTGCGAGGCGATGCCGGAGCAATTGGCCAAAGGGCCAGGATTTGCGTTGTATTCGATCATGGATTTTATCGTCGACAACTATGTGCCGGTTATCGACGGCTTGCAGGAGCGGTTCGATGTGCTGGAGTCGGCGATATTTGAATACCGGCCCAGTCGGCAGACCATCGAAGGCCTTTACGAACTAAAGCGCGAGTTGTTGCAGCTGGAAAGCGCCATTAACCCGGTCATCGATATTTGTAACGAGCTGATGCGTTTTCATGGCGGGGTTATTTCCAAGGATGTGGGGGTGTATTTTCGCGATATTGCCGATCACATCAAACGCATCGACCAGGCGATTCATGGCATGCGGGAGATGTTGGTGGCGGCGATGCAGGTGCATCTGACCTTCGAAACGGTGCGGCAGAACGAAGTCGTCAAAGGCTTGGCCGGTTGGGGGGCGATCCTGGCGATACCGACCATGGTCTTCAGCTGGTATGGCATGAATTTCAGGCACATGCCGGAGCTGGATTGGGAATACAGCTATCCGGCGGTGGTCGGCGGCGTGGCGTTGTGCAGTCTGCTGCTGTATTTACGCCTGAAAAGGGCCGGTTGGCTGTAGTTAAGATGCATACACGATGTCGCTAGACAATCATAAAGCCCCTTCCGATTAACCGCTAGCCGGCAGCCAGTATTGAGTGTTGCGTCTCTCTGGAACGTTGTTAGCGGTCACGACCGTGGAAGGAGCGACTTTCGAAGAAAGTTCCCCGCTCTCCCCGTCCTATAAGCCATCGATGGCTTTAGCAGGATGACTTTGTCAGCAAATAAGTGAGGCACTATTTGCGACAGAACCATAACCTATTCGCACAACAGCCACAGATTCAGGTGTATTGATGCGGATGCCGGAAAAATCTATCGCTGATTCACATCGCCGACGATTTCCCTGCAAACCATTAAAAACTGGTGTTTGTACGGATTTATCATCGTTCGCAAACAGGCAATACTTCATGGCGCTACGATTGTTTGACCAGACTCCTGAGCGTAGCCGAAGGAGACTCACCAGCTTAGTTAGTGTTCGTTCGTGATGAGCCCGTTGTACGTTCAGAAGCCCTCCCTTGTCAAAGCAGGGGCATAACCAATTTCAAAGTAAATGCTATACAACAACCGAATTGGATGATCTGGGCGCTGTAAAGAGAGACCGCGATTTTTACAGTTTTTTTATAACAACAACGTTACATTAACCACTCGGAACATCCATAAAAAAGAGGTAACCATGACCTTTATCTACGGCTTGAGCGGCTTGCTCGCATTCGCTTTATTCATTTATCTGCTGGTGGCGTTATTTTACCCGGAGAAATTCTGATGACTGCAAACGGCTTGTCGCAAATCACTTTATATTTTGTCGTCCTGTTGCTGCTGGCTAAGCCTTTTGGCGTTTATATGGCGGCGGTGTATGAAAATCGCCCGTTACTTCTTAAGCGCATCTTGGGGCCATTGGAAGCAGGATTTTATCGTTTGAGCGGCGTTAACCCGGAACAAGAGATGGGCTGGAAAAGTTACGCCACCGCCCTGCTCTGGTTCAATCTGTTCGGCGGGCTGGCGGTCTTCGCATTGCAAATGCTGCAAGCCCATTTTCCGCTGAACCCGCAGCAGATGGCGAATGTGACTGTCGATTCGGCATTCAACACCGCGGTCAGTTTTGCCACGAACACCAATTGGCAGGGTTACGGCGGCGAAACGACGATGAGTTATTTGACCCAGATGCTGGGTTTGAGTGTGCAAAACTTCGTCTCGGCGGCCACCGGCATGGCGGTTTTGGTTGCCATGATACGCGGCTTTCAACGCACTCATGCGGACGGCATCGGCAACTTCTGGGCGGATCTGACCCGCGGCACTTTGTATATCCTTCTGCCACTGTCGTTTGTGCTGGCGTTGGTGTTGGTTGGGCAAGGCGTGGTGCAAACTTTCAAACCTTACCAAACAGTTCCGTTAGTTGAGCAAGTCAGTACAGCAACGGAAAAGACTACACAAACCTTGGCGCTGGGTCCTGCCGCCTCGCAAATCGCGATCAAGCAACTGGGCACCAACGGCGGCGGCTTTTTTAACGCCAATTCGGCACACCCTTTCGAAAACCCGACACCGTTGGCCAATTTCCTGGAAATGCTGGCTATCTTGCTGATACCTGCGGCACTGTGCCATACCTTTGGCACGATGGTCGGCGACCCGCGCCAGGGCTGGGCCATTTTGGCTGCGATGACGCTGGTGCTGGTCAGCCTGTTATTCGTCACGGTGGGTTATGAGCAAGGCGGCAATCCTGCGCTGACTGCACTGGGCGTCGAGCAAAGCGTCAGCGCCGACCAGTCCGGCGGCAATATGGAAGGCAAGGAAACCCGTTTCGGTATCGTCAATTCGGCACTATGGGCGACGGCGACGACAGCGGCATCCAACGGTTCGGTCAATTCGATGCACGATTCTTATACGCCGCTGGGCGGAATGATTCCGATGTGGCTGATTCAACTCGGTGAAGTCATTTTCGGCGGCGTCGGTTCCGGGCTTTACGGGATGCTGATTTTTGTACTGATCGCAGTGTTTGTCGCCGGTCTGATGATAGGCCGTACGCCGGAGTATCTCGGCAAAAAAATTGAAGCTTTCGAGATAAAAATGGCGGCTATCGTCATTTTAATTCCGGCTTTCTTTATTCTGGGCGGGACGGCGTTGGCGATCATGGTGGAGGCAGGAAAATCAGCGGTTGCCAATCCCGGTGCGCATGGTTTTAGCGAAATTCTTTATGCATTCTCCTCCGCCGCAGGCAACAACGGCAGCGCTTTTGCCGGTCTTAGCGCCAATTCTCCATTTTATAACATGGCCTTGGGTATCACTATGCTGGTCGGGCGCTATGGGATCATGATCCCGGTACTCGCTATTGCCGGTTCATTGGCGGCAAAAAAGACGGTGCCAACCACTGTCGGCACCTTGCCGACGCATACGCCGTTGTTCGTGATGTTGCTTATCGGCACCGTGGTTTTGGTCGGCGCGTTGACTTTCGTACCCGCTCTGGCATTAGGGCCGGTGGTCGAGCATTTGGTCATGAATAAGGCACATTAGGGAATAGAACGCGGATGACGCGGATTTGGCCGATAAACGCGGATAAAAACGAAAGAATGGTATGTGCGATTCTAAAGCCGAACGAGGTTACAAACCCCGTCCCGCCTGGGAACGCTGATGACGCTGATTATTATGATTCAATGGGATTTTCTTGAATGATCTGTGTTCATCATACTTATCTGCGTCATCTGCGTTCCATTATATTAAAGCGAGAAACAATCTATGAGCACAAAAAGTCATAAGCAACAGTTGTAACTTCTCATTAGTCGCAGGCAATACCTTAAAAATCAGGTTAAAATGGCCGCATGGATTCACTCAAGCCACAATTACCTAAAATCAACAACGAAGATCGCACACCGCTAATCGATGTGTTGCTGG
>Ga0207970_100059_pt1 | contig 34979 bp, 34 predicted proteins | sample LakWasMet50_LOW8_2_FD_183886 | JGI IMG/M metagenome (GOLD analysis project Ga0207970, IMG submission 183886) | Freshwater sediment methanotrophic microbial communities from Lake Washington under simulated oxygen tension - Sediment Metagenome... | ecosystem: Environmental > Aquatic > Freshwater >... | reverse complement strand
TATAGGCTGCGCCAATATCTTGACCAGACACAGTAGGACGAACCCACGCATTTCCGATAGTTACAATATCTTTTGCATAAAGAGTTACGCTACCAACTGCCAGTACTAATAGCAGTGCAAAACGTAAAAAGCGCTGCAACGTAGATGTGGTGGTCAAGGTGTTCATATACAATCTCCAGCGTGGTTATTGGGTAGTTAAATTATCTGTTAATTCGTCTGATTTGGCATCGACAGGAATGGCGTATTGTTCGCTCGCCCAAAGGCCTAGGTCTATCATTTTGCAGCGTTTGCTGCAAAAAGGGCGAAACGGGTTATCCGTAGAGTATTCAGTTAACTGTTTACAGGTTGGGCAGGCTATGGATCGTTTTTTTGGGGTGTTCATAATGTGGATATATTAAGAATCTAACGGGTTAACACTTATCTGGACTGGGCGGAATAAACTCTATTATAAGTTGCACAAGGTAAGCGAGAACTCGACATCGTCTTCGTGTTTCTGTGGTTTTTGTGTGCAATCAAGCGTATTAAAGCGTATGTTGATTGCATATTTGTTGGCGCTGACTTCGGGGAAGCAATTGATGTCATCGGCAATTTCAATCTTAAGCATTTGAGCTGGTTTGGCGCCGCCTAACATTTTCTGATATGCGCCGTTGCTTGCTATCAGCTTGTTGGTGGAGCCACTGCCACGCAAGATATGCAGAATGATTATAATCGCCTGTTGCATTGGAATCAGGGGGCGCAACCAAGACTCCAGGTCATTCGTGCGCCGTTCTTCGCCTAAGCCAAGCCAATAATGGTAGGAAGGGACATCAAATTCACATACGCCACCTGGGATGCCAGCGCGCTGTTTGATGCTCATCAACCATTCGTTAGCGCGTAATATTTGGCCCAGTTTGGTTGTTTCAGCGCGTAGTGCATTCGCGGCTGTGTCGATATCATCAAGCGTAGCTTGTAGTGCATCAGCTACGATGGCTGGGTTACCAATCAGTGAGCGCATGGCGTTTTTTTGTCTATCCAGTTCTTGCAACAGTTCGGATTTTAGTTCGGCGCGATCTACGACATCCAGTATTTGTAACAATGTGAGCAGTGCGCAATGATGGTGATACTCATGCCCAGCCTCTACGTTATGCAAAACTTTGGTGAATAAGTCCTCTACGCGAAGCAGAGTGCGTATGCGTTCATTGAAAGGATAATCGTAACTAGGCATTTTTCATAAAGTTATAGCACTAAAGGTACTTTCGTTAGCGGCCAGACTATATACGCATTGTAAAGTTAAGCTGAATTATTAAATTTATTTGCTAACTATGCAAGTTTTAATAAGTTTTTTATGTAATTTGTTAACATTTTCAATCAGGTCTGGTAGCGAGCCATTGTTTTTTATGATTTCATCAGCGCGTTTTAATCGAATCGCCCTTGTTGTTTGTGCCGCCATAATCGCTTTGACTTCGCCTTCGCTTAGTTTGCTGCGCGCCATAGCGCGCTTGATTTGCAGGCTTTCGTCGCAGTCAATTACTACAATTCTGTCGATAACATTTTGATAGCGGTTATTTTCAAAGAGTAAGGGAATAACCAGTATTTGGTACGCAGGGTTAAGGTTGTGCTCGTTGGATGCCAGCTGCTGCATCGCACAGTCATATATCGCCGGATGCAGTAAATTTTCGAGTTTGAGGCGTTCATCTGAGTTGCTAAGCACATGTGCACGCAGACTGGCGCGGTTGAGCGAGCCGTCATGATTTAGAGTTCCAGTGCCAAACATCTGTGAAATTTCAGCCAATATCGGGCTGCCGGCTGAAGTTAACGTATGTGCGATTACATCTGTGTCTACAATCGGCACGCCTAATTCGGCGAATTGCTTTGAGGCCTCACTTTTACCCGAGCCTATGCCGCCTGTGAGTGCAACGATATACATTTTTATTTAAGGTAGGTAGAAGTTTGCGAGTTGCTGCCCGAAAAATAATGCAGCAATCCCGCCTATGGCCAAGAACGGGCCAAAAGGCATAGGTACTTCCTTGCCGCGCTTGGATAGTACAATCAAGGCAATGCCGATTGCCGCACCTAATGTGGATGACAGTAAAATAACTGCGGGAAGCAGCTTCCAGCCGAACCATGCGCCAATCGCAGCCAGTAGTTTAAAGTCGCCATAGCCCATACCTTCTTTGCCGCGAATCAGTTTAAACAGCCAGTAAATTGACCATAAAACCAGATAGCCTGCCATGGTGCCGATGACCGCAGACTTTAAATCAGTGAAGCCGGAGTTCAGGTTGAACAACAGTCCCAGCCAGAGCAAGGGCAGGGTGATGTCATCCGGCAATAGCTGCGTGTCAAAATCAATGAATGTGAGCGCAATTAATGCAAACGTAAAGACCCAGGCGAAAAGTGTGGTCGTTGTATAACCAAATTGCCAGCTGATCAGACCGATTAAAGTGCCGGTGAGCGCTTCAACCAAAGGGTAGCGCATGCTGATGGGTGTCTTGCATGCGCTACAGCGGCCTTTAAGCGCTAAGTAGCTGATGATTGGAATGTTCTCGAAGGCGCTAATTTTGTGTGCGCAGTGAGGGCAGGCTGAGCGAGGTTTGGCTAAGGTGAATTTTGGTTGAGCTGTGGCTTCCTTGCCCTGTAGTTCAAGGCAGTTGTTATGCCACTCTTGCTCCATCATCTTTGGTAAGCGGTAAATTACAACATTTAAAAAACTGCCAACCATTAAGCCAAAAATAACGGAAACTATAATAAATAATGTGCTGTTTGCCTGCAGTATGCTGGATAGTTCAGTGAGTCCGGTGGGCATAGTTATCCTTTTGTAATTTAGCTGAGACTATAACGTGCCATAAAACGGCTGTAAACTTAATGTGTCATTCCAGCGTTGAGCATCAGTGGTGATCGAGATGTATTTTTCGATTTATTGTGAACACGGGCTTGAAATCCGGACTCCTCGCCACAAGCATAATGAGTGTATTCAGGATTATAATGAACGCATATAGCAAGAAGGAAATGGAATGATAGATATAACTAATCAACAGGACGTAATTGAACTCGCTCAGGCTGAAATGGTGCATCCGGAATGGGATGAGCCTATTATTTGCCGTGTAGAGGTTGATTTGCCAAGTTGGTTATCTCAGTTGGCGGGAGGTAAGGCTTGGGAGGTTTATGCGGAAGACGAGGAGGAGCATTGCATCAGCTTTGCGATGCGTGAAGTATCTGCAAAAACACCTAAACTTGCAGAAGTAACGCTATATCACAATGGCTATGCTGTAGTTGATGTTGAAGGTAAAGCCTTGTTTGACGGGTCTCTCACCTCCGGTATCAGCAACTGTGCGCATTTGACTTACTACCATGCAGATACCGGTGAGAAGATCACGCTAAACTAATGTCGTGTTTGCAGAGCGGGACAGGTAACTTTAAAAGCTCCGTTTAACCGCAAACTCAGCCAGTGCCAGCATTGCCTGTTTGAATGCCGATTCAGGGAAATGCGCGATAGCCCTACGGCATTTCTCAACTTCAATTTCAGCCAGTTTTCTTACATGCGCAAGGGCGCCTGAATTGTTTACTGCTTCAATTACCTGCGGCAAATGCTCCAGACCGCCTTGTTCAATGGCGTTTCTAATTAATTGGCTTTGCTGTGTGCCTGAGTTGCGCATTGCATAAAGTAAAGGCAGCGTTGGTTTGCCTTCAGCCAAATCGTCACCCAGATTTTTACCGATCTCTTCGCTGTTGCCGCTTAAATCGAGTATGTCGTCAATCAGTTGAAATGCGGTACCCAGATGCATGCCATATAATGCAAGTGCCGCTTCATCTTCGGGGTTGGCTTGGCTGATGATTGCACCCAATTGTGTGGCTGCCTCAAATAGTTTTGCAGTTTTGTAGTGAATCACTCTGAGGTAATCCTCGTCTGTGATATCGGCATTATGTACATTCAGCAATTGTAAAACTTCACCCTCGGCAATCACATTGGTGGCATTGCTTAACACTTCCATTACGCGCATGTTTTTTACTGCAACCATCATCTGGAAAGTGCGGGAGTAGACAAAGTCTCCTACCAGTACACTGGCTGCGTTGCCAAATAGTGCGTTGGCGGTACTCTGGCCACGGCGCTTGGAAGATTCATCTACTACATCGTCGTGGAGTAGAGTAGATGTGTGGATTAGCTCGACAACAGCGGCCAGCTGGTGATGCTGTTGTTCTATATTGCCAAATAAGCCGGCGGTTAGCAGTACTAGAATGGGGCGCAGTCGTTTGCCGCCACTATTGATAATATATTCGGCAACCTGATTAACGAGTGTGACTTCAGAATGTAAGGATAGGCGGATAACGCTGTCAACTTCGCGCATGTCCTCTGCGATACAAGAATGAATAATACTGAGTGTCACGTTGGTTAACCTGAAAGATAAGCGATTATTTTATCACAGCCCACTTTAAGCTTTGTAATTATGCTGGTGTTTTAGTCTGTAAAAGTGCGATAATCATCGTCCTTGGTGCAGGCAGCATAATTTTTTAAAATTGCAGAGATTATGATTTGCTTTGCTGGATATTTTGCGTATAATGCGCGATTCTTTTGAAGTATGAGTTAAAGGCATAATCATGTATGCAGTGATCAAAACTGGTGGTAAACAATATCGCGTAGTTCCTGGCGAAAGATTAAAAGTTGAAAAATTAGAAACTGAAGTTGGCGGTACTGTTACGCTTAATCAAGTTTTAATGGTTTCTGATGGTGATAAAGTAACTATCGGCTCACCGATTGTTAAAGGCGCAACTGTTAAAGCAACAGTGGTTTCTCATGGTCGTGGCGATAAAGTGATGATTTTTAAATTCCGTCGTCGTAAACACTACCGTAAAACACAAGGCCATCGCCAAAGTTTTACTGAAATTAAAATTGAAGCAATTGCTGCTAAATAAGCAGTTCAAGAATTAAGGATTAAATCATGGCACACAAAAAAGCAGGCGGTAGTTCACGTAACGGTCGCGACTCACAAGCCCAACGTTTAGGCGTTAAAGCATTTGGTGAGCAGTTTGTTTCAGCTGGCAGCATTATCGTGCGTCAGCGCGGTACAAGAATGCATGCTGGTGAAAATGTTGGTATGGGTAAAGACCATACTTTATATGCAAAAGCTGACGGTAAGGTAAGCTTCACCGTTAAGGGTGCATTAAAACGTAAAACTGTGAATATCATTCCAGCTTAGTTTTTACGAAAATATAAGAAGCCCTGTCGTTTTGATGGGGCTTTTTTATTTTTTGGGTTTAGTCTTTATAATGGGCTTTGCTTCTAAAATGTGCGAGCGATGCAAAATCAAACGCGCACCTGATTTTAGATATAGGCGGAGTGAAAAAATCGCACATTAGTGCATTGAGGATATGAGCACCGCGCAAGTTTCAGTTTGCGAGCGTAGCCATTTTAGATATGAAATTTATTGACGAAGCAACAATTAAAATCTTTGCAGGTGACGGCGGTAATGGCGTTGCCACGTTTCGTCGCGAAAAATACGAGCCTATGGGCGGCCCTAGTGGCGGGGACGGTGGTCGTGGTGGCTCAATTGTTATTGAGGCTGATCGTAATATCAATACTTTGGTAGATTACCGTTATACGCGCAGTTTCAGGGCGCAGCGCGGTGAAAACGGCCGTAGTGCCGAGTGTTATGGTGCCAAGGGTGAGGATATGATTTTACGCGTGCCGGTCGGTACGGTGATTTCAGATAAATCAAGCGGGCAGATGCTGGTTGATCTTAGTGAGCATGGCCAGCGTGCGCAGATGGCTAAAGGTGGTAACGGCGGCTTGGGTAATGTGCATTTTAAGTCCAGCCTGAATCGCGCACCGCGCCAATGCACCAAGGGTGAGCCGGGTGAAGAGTTGGAGTTGTACCTTGAATTGAAAGTGTTGGCAGATGTTGGTTTGCTGGGCATGCCTAATGCAGGGAAGTCAACTTTCATCAGATCTGTTTCTGCAGCAAAGCCGAAAGTTGCTGATTATCCGTTTACCACATTGCATCCTAACCTGGGTGTGGTGCGTGTGGATGCAGAGCGCAGCTTTGTGATTGCCGATATTCCGGGCATTATTGAAGGTGCGGCTGAAGGTGCTGGTTTAGGGCATCAATTCCTGCGCCATCTGGCACGTACTTCCTTATTATTGCATCTGGTGGATATTGCACCGTTTGATGATGCTGTTGATCCGGTGCATGAAGCAAAAGCTATCGTCGAGGAACTCAGAAAGTACGATGAGTCACTATATGACAAGCCACGCTGGCTGGTGTTGAACAAGATTGATATGCTGCCAAACTCGCAAGAGGTTGTGGATGCTTTTGTAAAAGCTTACGGCTGGAATGATCGTGTATTCGCAATTTCAGCGATTAGCGGGCTTGGTTGTAAAGAGCTGACTTATGCCATCATGCAGCATATTGAAGAAAGCAAAGCTGCTGACAATCAGGAATCAGATAATGTAAAAGCTGCAAGTGCAGAGCCGAAGAATGAAATTGCCTGAATTTAAATCTTTGGTTGTTGATGCAAAAGTGATTGTGGTCAAGGTGGGCTCCAGCCTAGTCACTAATGATGGCAATGGTTTGGATCAAGCTGCGATTGCTGGCTGGGCCTCACAGATTGCGGCATTAGCACAGCAGGGTAAGAAGATTGTGCTGGTATCCAGCGGTGCGGTGGCGGAAGGCATGCAAAGGCTGGGTTGGAAAAAACGTCCAACTGCAGTAAATGAGTTGCAAGCTGCAGCGGCAGTAGGCCAAATGGGGTTGGTGCAGATGTACGAGAGCTGCTTTAGTCAACACCGTTTACGTACCGCACAAGTGCTGCTGACACATGATGATCTGGCGGATAGAAAACGCTATCTTAATGCACGTAGTACACTAAGAACATTATTGGATATGAAAGTTATTCCAATTATCAACGAAAACGACACTGTTGTTACAGATGAGATACGTTTTGGTGATAACGATACTTTGGGTTCGTTAGTTGCAAATTTAATTGAAGCTGATACTTTGGTTATTTTGACTGATCAACAAGGTTTGTACTCGGCTGATCCGCGCAGTAATCCAGATGCTGCATTTATTAATCAGGCAACGGCTGGCGACCCGGCGCTAGAGCGGATGGCTGGTGGTGCAGGCAGCAGTGTTGGTACCGGCGGTATGCTGACTAAAATATTGGCAGCCAAACGCGCAGCCCGAAGTGGCGCTCATACTGTGATTGCATCAGGTCGTGAAAAAGACGTGCTGGTGCGTTTGAGTGCAGGCGAGGCAATCGGTACACATTTGGAAGCGACACAGATGAAAACCGCAGCGCGTAAGCAATGGCTGGCAGATCATTTACGCACAACAGGAAAGTTGGTACTGGATGCCGGTGCAGTTAAAGTGCTTAAAGCCGAGGGCAAAAGTCTGCTGCCTATCGGCGTTACTGCGGTTGAAGGCTATTTCGAGCGTGGTGATGTGGTGGCCTGCGTGGATGCAGGGGGTATAGAAATCGCGCGCGGTCTGGTGAATTACACCGCGAGTGAAGCGGCTAGAATCATGCGTAAGTCCAGCAATGAGATTGAAACTATTTTAGGTTATGTGGATGAGGCAGAGCTGATTCATCGAGATAATCTAATTTTGTTATAAAGTACACGACTGCTAAAAAGGAATGCTTGTGGCAAATAATCAACCATTAGTAGCTATTATCATGGGTTCAGACAGTGACTGGCCAGTCATGAAAAATGCCGCGCAGATGCTCGCTGATTTTGGCGTGGCTTATGAAGCCAAAGTGGTTTCAGCGCATCGCACCCCAGACCTGATGTTTGAGTTCGCAGAAAATGCAGCTCAGGCAGGCATTCAGGTTATTATCGCAGGCGCAGGCGGTGCCGCGCACCTGCCTGGCATGGTTGCCGCTAAAACAACTTTGCCGGTATTGGGCGTACCAGTACCATCCAAACATTTGCAAGGCCAGGACTCACTGTTGTCTATCGTGCAAATGCCAAAAGGTATTCCGGTTGCGACTTTTGCGATTGGTGATGCTGGCGCTGCTAATGCAGGATTGTTCGCGGTTTCTATTCTGGCAAACCATGATGCGAATTTAGCAGCAAAGCTTGCCGATTTCCGTAAAAAACAAACAGAAAAAGTATATAACATGGAGTTAACTGACCAGCCGTCAGCAAATTAAGAGTGAAACCATGAGTTTGAGTAATATGATTCTTCCTCCAGCGATGCTGGGTATGCTGGGTGGCGGTCAACTTGGCCGCTTTTTTGTGATTGCAGCGCATGAAATGGGTTTTAAGGTCACAGTGCTGGACCCGGATAAAAACAGCCCTGCCGGTAAGATTGCCGATGTACATATCTGTGCGAAATATGATGACGAAGCTGCGTTGAAGCAGATGGCAGATACCTGTCAGGCAGTTACTACCGAATTTGAAAATGTGCCGGCAGCCACATTAGAAACCTTAGCTAAGGTTGTTCCGGTCCATCCTGCGGGCAGAGCGGTAGCCATTGCGCAACATCGTGTCAGCGAGAAAAATTTTCTTAAAAGTGCGGGGTTGCCAGTGGCGCCATTTGCTGTGATTGATGGCGATGCCGATATTCCGGATGATAATAGCGATATTTATCCTGCTATTTTGAAAGTATCCCGTTTTGGCTATGATGGCAAAGGTCAGGCACGTGTCGCCAATGCTAATGAAGCTAAAAAGGCTTTTGCTGAGTTTGGGCAGGAAGAGTGTGTGCTGGAGAAAATGCTGAAGCTTGATTATGAAGTTTCTGTTGTACTCGCCAGAGACGTTAATGGTCATGTTGCTACTTTCCCAACGGCGGAGAATAGTCATCTTAACGGTATCCTGGATGTATCGATTGTGCCAGCACGTGGCAGTGATGCGGTTAATCATCAAGCACAAAAGCTGGCAATCAGTGTGGCTGAAAAACTTGAGTATACCGGTGTATTGGGTGTTGAATTTTTTGTATGTGGCGGTGAGTTGCTGGTGAATGAGATTGCACCGCGCCCGCATAATTCAGGGCATTACACAATTGATGCGTGCGTTACCAATCAGTTTGAGCAGCAAGTACGTGTGATGACTGGTCTGCCTTTAGGTAGCAGTCGTCAGCATAGTCCTGCTGTGATGGTTAATCTGCTTGGAGATGTTTGGCCGGATAATATTTCTGGCGGAAAAAGTGAGCCTAACTGGCGCTTGGTATTTGGCAATGCACAATTGAAAATGCACTTGTATGGCAAACATGAGGCACGCGCTGGGCGTAAGATGGGACACTTCACAGTGATCAATGTTAGCCGTGATGAGGCCATCAAGCAGGCACTGCAGGTACGTTCTGAATTAAATATCGGCGATTAACTTTTTGTCTGAATAAGTAGCTGTTTGATTAAGCAGCTACTTAACGAAAGAAGCTAAATCTCAATAAAAAGCTGATAAAGCAAAAAAGCCGAACATTGTTCGGCTTTTTTCTTCCAATATTACTTAGGCAATCAATTACGCCATTGCTTTAATTGCGGCGTTTAAGCGGCTTTTATGACGTGATGCTTTGTTTTTATGGATGATATTTTTGTCCGCAATGCGGTCAATCACGCTTACGTTTTCTGTGTAAGCAACTGTAGCAGCGGCTTTGTCGCCAGCTTCTACAGCTTTAATAATTTTTTTAATCGCTGTGCGCAAAGTAGAGCGCAAACTTGCGTTATGGGCACGTTGCTTTACTGCTTGACGAGCACGTTTTCTTGCTTGTGCGGTATTTGCCATCTTGTGTTTTCCTAAAGGATTTCTAAAAGCTATTCAAAATACGAAGCCCGTAATATTAACTACATATTAAATAGATTGCAAGTTAAAATCGCACAAATATCGTTAGCAATTGCAACGTGATTTCACGTGGCATGTTAAAATCACGCAATATGTTGTTAATACAATACTTTTACCCATTTTATTCTAACGATAAAGCATGAATTTACTTAAAGCGCTGGCCAAAGTCGGCAGCATGACTTTTGTCTCGCGTATCCTAGGTTTTGTACGCGATACCTTGATTGCACGCGTGTTTGGCGCCGGGATGCTCAGTGATGCTTTCATTGTAGCCTTTAAAATACCTAATTTGCTACGCAGAATTTCCGCAGAAGGTGCTTTTAGTCAAGCATTTGTGCCGATTCTGGCCGAATATAAAAGTCAGCGCAGTTTTGATGAAACGCATGGTCTGGTTAACCGGGTGGCAACATGGCTGGGAATCATTCTGGTTGTCGTAACGCTACTGGGCATGTTGGCAGCGCCGTGGATTGTGAACTTGATTGCCCCTGGCTTTCGGGCGGATGCTGCAAAGATTCAGCTCACGGTTGAATTGCTGCGTATTACTTTTCCTTATATTTTCTTTATATCCCTAGTCTCAATGGCTGGCGGCGTGCTTAACACCTACAACCGTTTCGGCATTCCTGCTTTTACTCCGGTCTGGCTTAACGTCTCAATGATTGCGGCAGTGCTGTTTTTTGCCGATTATTTTGATGAGCCGATTAAGGTGCTAGCCTGGGCAGTGTTCATCGGCGGCTTTTTACAGTTGGTATTTCAGATTCCTTTTTTAAAACAGATTGGCTTGTTGCCTAAGTTTGATTTTAAACGTGATGATGAAGGTGTCTGGCGTATTCTGAAATTAATGGGTCCTGCGGTGCTGGGGGTTTCTGTGGCCCAGATTTCATTGATATTAAATACGATATTCGCTTCGTTCCTGATTACTGGTAGCGTGAGTTGGCTTTATTATGCAGACCGATTGATGGAATTTCCCACCGGGGTGCTGGGCGTAGCCTTGGGTACTATATTGTTACCTAGCCTGTCCAAGGCTTATGCAGGGAAGGACGATGCGGAGTATTCGCAATTGCTGGATTGGGGTTTGCGTCTAACCTGTATTCTGGCCGCGCCCGCAGCTGTAGCGTTGGCGGTGCTGGCAGCGCCTTTGGTGACATCTTTATTTTATTACGGAAAATTCACCTCGACCGATGTTGCAATGACGCAGCAGGCTCTGGTCGCGTATAGCATAGGCTTGCTGGGATTGATTTTGGTGAAAATTCTGGCACCGGGTTTTTATGCGCGCCAAAACATTAAAACGCCGGTAAAAATTGGTGTATTCACACTGGTGATTACGCAGTTGATGAATGTGCTGTTTGTGTTTGTGCTTGATCTGCAACATGCTGGTCTCGCGTTGGCAATCGGATTAGGCGCCTGTGTAAATGCTTCATTGCTTTATTACCACCTGCGCCGCGCTAATTATTTCAACCCGCAGGCAGGCTGGTTTTTGTTTCTGCTTAAACTGCTGGTGGCATTACTTGTCATGGCTGCGGTGCTTTATTGTGCAATGGGTGATGCTAGCGCATGGTTGGGTTTCAGCTTAATCAAGCGTTTGTTTTATATCAGCGGCTTGGTAGTGCTTGGTGGTGTGAGTTATTTCGCAACGCTTATGTTGCTGGGTTTCCGGCCGCGGGATTATATCCGCAGAGTGAATCGATAAATGCAGATTCTTCGACATATCCCGGCTACATTGCAGGCGCCATGTGTGCTTGCTATTGGCAATTTTGATGGCATACATCTAGGGCATCAGGCATTACTAAAAAAACTGGTGCAATCTGCGCATGACTTGCAACTAAGTCCTGCGGTGATGACCTTTGAGCCGCATCCGCGAGAACTATTTACACCGCAAAGCGCGCCCGCACGCTTATGCTCGATGCGAGAAAAACTGGAACATTTTGCTGATGCTGGTGTTGAACGTGTGTATGTGTGCGCGTTTAATCAACGTTTTGCAAAAGTCACTGCAGAAGATTTTATGCAACGCATATTGCTACAGTCGTTACATGCTAAAGCTATTTTGGTTGGTGAGGATTTTCGATTTGGTACAAAACGTGCAGGTTCAACGCAAGACATTGCACAAGCTGGATTTAATTTAATCAGCCTGCCCCAAGTTGATTTGAATGGCGATCGAGTATCTAGTACACGAGTGCGATTGGCGCTGGCTGAAGGTAAGTTGGATGAAGCTGCCGTGTTGCTGGGGCGGCCTTATAGCATCAGCGGTAAAGTGGTACATGGTGCAAAACGTGGGCGGCAGTTGGGTTTTCCAACTGCCAATGTACATATGCGCCATGAACGGCCTGCCTTAACTGGCGTATATGCAGTAAAATTAGACGGTTTGAATGCGGTGGCAAATTTGGGGGTGCGCCCTACAATTGCCGGCGTACCCAAGTTGTTGTTAGAAGTGCACGTACTTGATTTTAATGAAGATTTATATGGTAAGCATGTGCATGTCGAATTTTTTCACAAGATACGTGATGAAATGAAGTTTGATGGTTTGGATGCGTTAAAAGCGCAGATAGCTAAAGATGCTGAGGTAGCAAGAGAATTTTTTATTTAGCCGCAGATACACGCGGATTAACACGGGTAAAACAGTAAAGCCTAATTAGGGTTTTGCTATCTATGTTTATCTTTGGGTACCTCTGCGGCTAGTAACATTGATGGATAGTGAAATGACAGAAGAATCAAAATATAAATTAAACCTGCCGGAAACTAAATTTCCTATGCGTGGAGATCTGGCCAAGCGTGAACCTGCGTGGTTAAAAGCATGGCAGGATAAAAAGCTCTATCAGCGCATCAGGGAAGCACGCAAAGATGCGCAGAAATTTATTTTGCATGACGGCCCTCCGTATGCAAATGGCGATATTCACATTGGCCATGCGGTGAATAAGATTCTGAAAGACGTGATTGTTAAATCAAAAACCATGAGCGGTTTCGATGCACCTTATGTGCCAGGCTGGGATTGCCACGGCTTGCCTATTGAACTGGTAGTTGAGAAAAACCATGGCAAGGATATTGCACCGGCTAAGTTTCGTGAGCTGTGCCGTGAATACGCGGCGGAGCAGGTGGAGCGCCAGAAAAAAGACTTTATTCGTTTGGGTGTGCAAGGTGACTGGGATAATCCATACCTGACCATGGACTTTAAAACCGAAGCCGACATCATGCGTGCTTTGGGCGATATCTATAAAAACGGTTATCTGTATCAGGGCAGCAAACCTGTACATTGGTGTGTTGACTGTGGCTCTGCATTGGCTGAGGCTGAGGTGGAGTATGAGGATGTGAACTCACCGGCGATTGATGTGGGTTTCAAGGTGGTTGAGAAGCACCTTTTAAAAGAATTATTTGCATTAAATGACAGCGAGTACAAAACATCAGTTGATAGCAAAAATGTATTTGCTGTCATATGGACAACAACCCCTTGGACATTACCTGCCAATCAAGCAGTAAGCGTTCATGCTGAGCTACAGTATGGGCTTTATGCAACTGATATTGGAACTTTTGTCCTAGCAGTAGATTTGGCAAGAACTGCAGACTCTGGCGATGACTTGCAAGCACTAGAATTACCTTCTCTTCTTAAGAAGTACGGTGCTAATCATTGTTCATTGATTGGTGTTGTTAAAGGTGAAGTCTTGCGAGGCATGATGTTGCAACACCCATTTGATAACCGTCAAGTACCTATAATCTGTGGTGACCATGTGACTACAGATGCGGGTACTGGCTTGGTGCATACCGCCGCTGCGCATGGTAACGATGACTGGTTGGTGATGCGCGCCAATTTCCCTAATGAAAAACCACGTGTTTTAATGGGCGGCGATGGTAAGTTCTTTAATAGCGAGCTAGTTGAGTTTGAGGCGATTCGTGGTTTGACTAGACAAGAGGCCAACAAGGTTATTTTGGCAAAAATGCAGGAGAGCGGTGCTTTGTTAGCCAGTGCCCGTTTGAATCATAGCTTTCCGCATTGCTGGCGCCATAAAACGCCATTGATGCAATTGGCGACACATCAGTGGTTTATCGGCATGAACGAGACTGATGCGCAAGGCGTAAGCTTGCGCGAGCATGCTAATAAGGCCGTGGATAACACTGAATTTTTCCCAAGCTGGGGCCGTGCCCGTCTGGAAGCGATGATTAAAAACCGTCCTGACTGGTGCGTATCGCGCCAGCGTAACTGGGGTGTGCCTATGCCATTATTTGTACATAAAGAAACAGGCGAGCCGCATCCGCAAACAACGGCGCTGCTAGAGCAAGCCGCTTTGTTGGTTGAAAAAACAGGAGTGGAAGCTTGGTTTAGTTTGGATGGCGCTGCCTTCTTGGCGCAACATGCACCTGATAATGCCGAACAATATAAAAAAGTGACAGACACTTTAGATGTGTGGTTTGATTCTGGCAGTACACATGCAGCCGTACTCAAGCGCCGCCCTGAGCTTAGCTTCCCAGCTGACCTGTATCTGGAAGGCTCAGACCAGCACCGTGGCTGGTTCCAATCCAGCTTGCTTACAGGTTGTGCGATTGATGGTCGTGCGCCTTATAAAGCCTTGCTCACACATGGTTTTGTGGTGGATGGTGCAGGCCATAAAATGAGTAAATCCAAAGGTAACGTCGTTGCGCCGCAAAAAGTGATGGATACCTATGGTGCGGATATTCTGCGTCTATGGACTGCTTCAACCGATTATTCGGGTGAACTGACAATCTCGGATGAGATTTTAAAGCGCGTTGCTGAAAGTTATCGCCGTATTCGCAACACTTTACGCTTTTTACTGGCTAATTTAGCGGATTTTGACGCAAGTAAGGATTTGCTTCCTGTCAATGAATGGCTGGAGATTGACCGCTACGCCTTGTACTTAACAAACAAGCTGCAAGCGGAAATTCTGGCAGATTACGACCGTTACGAGTTTCACCTAGCGGTACAGAAATTCGTGAGCTTCTGCTCAGAAGACTTGGGCGGTTTCTACCTGGATATTCTCAAAGACCGGTTGTATACCGCAGGTGAAACTTCACATGCGCGTCGCGCTGCGCAGAGCGCATTGCATCATATTACACATACGATGATGCGTTTAATGGCGCCAATCTTGAGTTTTACCGCGGATGAAGTCTGGCAAACCTTGGGTCTTGATGCTGATAAAACGGTGTTTGAAGAACTTTGGTACAGCCTGCCAGATCACGGTTTAAGTGAGGCTGATATTCGTGCGTGGGAAGATATTCGAAATATACGTGCGCTTGTAAATAAAGCGATAGAAGAGCAACGTTCTGCTGGACTGATTGGTTCTTCACTGCAATCTGAAATAGATATTTATACGCAAAGTGATAGTTATGAATCCTTGCGTAGGTTAGGGGATGATTTACGTTTTGTGCTGATTGCTTCACGTGCAACTGTACATGAAGAAGCAGGTTCAGGAGTACGCATCATGGTGACACCTAGTAGCCATGTTAAATGCGACCGTTGCTGGCATTACCGTGCCGATGTTGGGGCAGATGCCGAGCATGCGCACATTTGCGGCCGCTGCGTTAGCAACCTGTTTGGCAAGGGTGAGGAACGTTCGCATGCGTAAGTGGTTTGTGATGAGTGCGGTAATTGTTGCGCTGGATTTGTACACTAAAAATCTGGTGCAAAAAGCATTCAGCTACGGTGAGCATTTAACGGTTACCAGTTTTTTTGATCTGGTGCGCTATCACAATGAAGGCGCAGCGTTCAGCTTTCTAGCGAATGCTGGCGGCTGGCAGAAGTGGTTCTTTACAGGGATTACCGTTATTGCTGTGATAGTGATTACTTACTTGATTGTCAAACATCATGCTGAAAAACTCTTTTGTTCAGGCTTGGCTTTGGTATTGGGTGGGGCTATTGGTAACTTATATGACCGCTTAACCTTAGGCTATGTGGTGGATTTTTTATACTTTCATATCAATGAGCTTTATTGGCCTGCATTTAATGTGGCAGATAGCGCCATTTGCGTAGGCGTTGGTTTGCTGTTGCTGGATAGTTTCAGAAAACAAAAAACAATATCCGCCAAATAGTGTCTTAGATTAATAAGGCAGTGGAGTTGCTCTATCCAATGGTTTTTATGTATTGATCATCAAGGTGTGAAATGCCCGACTGGAAAAAACTGATAGCAAGCAAGATTGAGCTGGCAAAAAAAGGTAGCCAACCTGGCAAGGTGGGTACTAATGCCCGCATCCCCGCCGGGCAGACTGAGGTGAAAAACTTCCCAAGACTTGATTTGGGTATTGTGCCGGACGTGACAAGCAGTAATTGGAATTTGCGTGTCTATGGCATGGTTGAGTCTGAGCTTAGACTGGATTGGGCTGCTTTTCAGGCCATGAACCAAGTGACAGATGTTTCTGATTTTCACTGTGTAACACGCTGGAGCCAGCTTGATATGGATTGGCAAGGTGTGCGTGCACGGGACTTGTTGGCCATGGCGCAGCCTGAGGAGAAAGCCAGATTCGTTACTTTACATAGTTATGATGGTTATACCACTAACCTGCCAATTGAGGCTTTGCTGGATGACAATGTTATTGTCGCTCACAGTGTGTTAGGCGCGCCTTTAACGCAGGAACATGGCGGGCCGGTACGCTTGGTTGTGCCTAAACGATATGCCTGGAAAAGTGCAAAATGGCTGCGGGCAATAGAGCTGCATGAGTTTGATAAGCCAGGCTTCTGGGAAGTGCGCGGCTATCATAATGAAGCTGACCCATGGCGTGAAGAGAGATTTAGTAACGATTAATATTTCCTGATGATTGAACCCAGTCAGGTCTATTCATTGATTGCCGGATTTGCACTCGGTTTTTTGCCTAATTTTCTTTGTAATGTACGCCTGTGCATATTCAGGCTACGGGCCGTAGCTGAAATATTGCCATCATTCTCTGCCAGTACGCGCTGAATATGTTCCCATTCCAGACGGTTAACAGTCAGCGGATTGCTGGACAGCTCCACTTCTGCATTGCCGGATTCTTTCTCAAAAGCAGCGACAATCTCATCGGCATCAACTGGTTTAGCAAGGTAATGCGTTGCCCCTAGCTTGATGGCCTCAATGGCAGTGGCGATACTTGCATAGCCTGTGAGTACTACGATTTTAGTGCCGGCTTGCAGATTCGATAGCTGTCGCACCAATACCAGCCCTGAATTGCCAGCCATTTTTAGATCAACCACTGCGAACTCGGGGGGCTCATTTTTGGCTAGTTCAAAAGCGCTTTCTGCACTATTGGCGAGGTTGACTAAAAAGCCGCGTTTGCGCATGGCGGCTGCAAGAACATTAAGAAAGTCCTCATCGTCATCAACCAGCAGTAATGTTGCATTTTCATCTGCGTTTTTAATGTCACTATTCAAGCTGCTCATAGAGTCACTTTCATTTTTCAATGCGTAAATTCTTCAAGGGCAATTTAACCAAAGTAAGTACACCACCTTCTATATGGTTGCTAAGGTTAAGTTCACCGTTAAAGCGCGCCAGGGTAACCTGAGTTAAATATACACCTAGCCCCATCCCTTTTTCATTTTTTGAGGTGAAGAACGGTTTGCCCAGCTGTTTTTTAACTTCATCAGTGATGCCCGTGCCGAAATCCCTGATACTGAGCTGCAGGGTATTTTCATCCCAGTCTGCACTAAATAACACACGTTCAGGTGATGCATCGGCGGCATTATCCAGTAAATTTTGCATGGCCTGAATAAGCGTTCTGTCAGTGAAAATCATAGGGTTATTATTGCTATTACACAGTGAAACAACCAATTCCGTAGCAGGGCGTGTATCTCGCCAACGTTGAATAACCTCTTGCAAAAATTCACGCAACGTCAGGCCATGGCCTGCATCAGCACGACTTTGCCCAGCGTTTCGGGTAATAGAGGATAAAATTTCTTTGCAACGGCCAATCTGCGTACGCAGAATTTCCAGTTGCTGTAATTGTTCCGGTTGATTGGTAAGATCTTGGGCCAGCTCTTTACTTACCACAGCCATGGTGGCAAGCGGTGTGCCGAGTTCATGCGCTGCGCTGGCGGCCAACGTCCCCAGTGAAAGTACGCGCTCACTTTCGAGAGATTTTTCGCGGATAGTTGCCATGATATGATCGTAGTCGCGCAAACTCTGCCCAATACGTGTCACAAAAAAGGCAATGATACCGGCGCTCACTACAAAACCTATCCACATGCCTACCAAATGAATATCCAGCGTTTTACCTGCAATGTCGTGCATGTGCAAATGTGAAAGCGGCACGTAATAAAATACCAAAACAGAATAACAAGTCACGGCAATCGCTGTGAGCAACCAGGCATATTCGCGTTTTAGTGCCACAGCAGCAACAGTCAATGGTAATAAATACATCCAGACCAGAGGATTGCTATAGCCGCCAGTAAAGTAAAACAGCAAGGTAAGGGCGATTAAATCGCCCAGGAGTTGTAGTGATAATTCTTTATCACTCACATTACTGTGTTTTCGCAAGCGCAGAAGTGTCAAGAGGTTGAGTAGCAGCATTCCACCAACTGCAAAAGCAATTGGCAGATCTGGCAGCGGTATGTGCAGGTAGAACAGCGCCATGGCCGCTGCAAGCATAAAGGCAATCATCACACTGCGTAGCAAAAACAGACGCTGCAGATTGCGCCGCGATGGATTTTCCAGTGCGGCACGGCTAATGGAGTCTAGCGACAAAGTTTGAGTAGGGATTGCCATACGCGCCATTATATAGTGGATTACAAAACTCACTAATGCGACATATCGTCGCGCGTCAAAACGACATGCGTCAACAGGCCGCGCGACTTTATGTCACTTTCATAACAGAATATCCCGTTCTATTATTCCGCCAGATTTAAGTTCATTTTCACTTGTTGTATTTATAGGGGGTAACAATGAAGCACTGTCAGGGGGAATATCATGTTTGACTATCCTATTTTTGAAATGCCGTTTATCGGGCATCGGTTGCTATTTGCGTTTGATGCAATTTTGCATGTATTTATCTCGCACGGCGCTGCAGTGGGTGGCAGTGTTATTCTGGTGTTAAGCCAGTGGCTGGCAATCAAGAACAACGACCATAAACTGGATGAACTGTCTTATAGAATCCTGTTCACCTTTTTTATTCTGGCCACTGCGGTAGGCGCACTTACCGGTATCGGTATATGGATACATATCAATATCATCAATCCTGCTGCGATTGGCGCACTGTTGCGAGTATTTTTCTGGAAATGGTTTATTGAGTGGGTTGTTTTTAATATTGAAATGATTTTTCTGCTGTGGTGGTTCCTTACATGGAAATCCAGTCCGCTTGGTACGCCAGCCAAGAAAAAAAATTTTAAATTGGGCCTGACTTACGCGATTGCCTCATGGTTTACCATGGCAATTATTACGGCGATTCTGGGCTTTATGATGACCCCGGGGAACTGGCTAAAATCATACTTCCCTGCAGAGCCGGATTACGTTGCAGCACTGTTTAACCCTTCCTGGTTCCCATCGTTGGGCTTCCGTACGTTCTGGTCAATTGCCTGGGCATCAGCAATGGCAATGCTGCTGAGTTGGTTATTTACGCGCAATGATTTGGAGCTACGTCAAAAAGCCATGCGTTTGTATGGCACTGTACTGCTGGTTTGCATTCCGTTTTTCGTGTTATTCGGCGCCTGGTATTACAACCAGTTTCCGCAAGCAGCAAAAGATTTATTCTGGATGGGGGCAATCACACGCCGTTTAGCTGCGCATCCTGAATATGCGACCTACTTGACGGTGGCGCTCTCCGGCATGGTTTTGTTTGGCGCGTTGGCGTTATACACAAAACCGAAACGCGCTCCGGTATTTTTAGCGGTCATGATGCTTATCGGTTCGATGGGCTTGATTGCAGAATTCGAGCGTGTGCGTGAGTTCGTACGCAAGCCTTACATTATTTACAACTACATGTATGCCAACGGGGTGCGCGTGGCAGATGTGCCGTACCTCAACAAGGAAGGTTACTTAAAACATGCCGCATTTGTGCCGCCGGAGTTCCGTCAGGTGACCGATGCAAACCGGCTGGTGGCAGGTAAGTACCTGTACCAAATGCAATGCCGTTACTGCCATACCGTTAATGGCATTAATTCGATGAAAGCGCGTACTAAAGGCTTGAGTGAAGATGCTATTTACATCCGTATTGGTTCACTAAATTCTGCCGCTACGCCATTTATGCCGCCGTTTACTGGCACAGATGCCGAGCGTAAAGCCTTGGCCGCATATCTGGCGTCTTTAGCGCAAGATCGTCCGGCAATCGCATATGAACAAAAATTAATTGAGGTGACAAAATGACCGATTTTAGAATTATCCCGGGCGATATTCCATTACCGCTTCCCACCATGGGTCTGGATTTTATGGAGCCGTTCTTTCATGGTTTGCTTGTTGTAGCATGGGTCGTTCATATTCTCTTTATTAATGTGCTGCTAGGGGCATCATTAGCCTCTGTGTATTTCAATAGCAAGGGTGCAAAAGAAAAAAATTCTGTTCTGGATCGCGTAGCTTATCTACTCACCACCCCCGTGACGATTTCTGAAAACATGGGTGCATTGTGGGGAGTGGCACCATTGCTGTTGGTGAGTATTTTGATTACGCCGCTGTTCTACTCGGCATCCATCATGAACTCACCGCATTGGCTGCACATTATTTATGGCAACATTGCCGCATTTTTGCTCTCGTACTTGTATAAATACACATGGCATACGCTGGAGTATCGCAAATCCCTGCATATATTTATTGGTGCGGTGGGCGTGGCTTTGTTTTTCACCTTGCCTTGGGCGTTTATGGCTACCGTGCAACTGGCCATGACGCCAAGTACCTGGACGTATAACACGCACTTTTGGGATGTGTTATTGCGCTCTGATACTTTCTTCCGCTTAGTGCATTTTTACTTGGCAACCTTTGCGGTAACAGGTGTGTTCATGCTGGTGTACGGCATGTATAAACGTCGCAGTGCCGATGCTACAGACCGCGCGGCGGCGGTAATCCTTACGCGTACAGGCAAAAGCTGGTTCATCATTCCAACGGTGCTTAATTTCTTTATCGGGCCATTGGTGCTGTTTAGCTTTCCTGATTACGGTGTTGAGGCATTTTTTGAAAATGGCTATTACTGGCTGATTATCCTTACAGTAGTGTTGACGTTATTCGCCTTATACCAATTACTGAAAGACTTTTTCAATGATGACCTGCCACCTGCTCGCGTTTGGACAGTGGTTGGTGTAATGCTGATTGCTATTATTTCCATGGCAAGCCTGCGTCACGGTATGCGTATGGGCTTGATTAAGCCGGTGCTGGAAGCATCCCATGCGAAAACCGAGTTGTTTCAAAAAGAATCTCTCGTGGCGTTTGAAGAAGCTAAAAATATAACTAAACCTGAAGTTGTGGCAGCAATACATCCGGGGCAGGCGCTGGCTGATAAACATGGTTGTTTGGCTTGTCACAATCCTCAGATAAAAGTAATTGGCCCGGCTTATAAAGAGGTTGCGGCAAAAGGCTATAGCGCAGAACAGATTGTTGAGTTGGTACATGCACCAAAACCAGCCAACTGGCCGGGATACATGCCAATGCCGCCAATGCCGCAAGTGCCGGCGGAAGACATAAAACAGATTGCAGATTGGATAAACGGTTTGAAATAACGACTTAAATTGCAACAGAGCTTTACCTCCCCTTGCCCCAATGTTTTTTGTTGGGGCTTTTTTTGTCTATTTTTTATTAGATTTTTATAAAATTGATTATTAGTTTTTTGGGGAGACTTAACAAATAGCCTAGTCACAGGTGCGACAATTTGTCGCATTCTGCCGGTGGCTATAAGTGATTAAAATGCATGTAATATAAAAACTAACTATAAAAACAAGGGAGTGTCATGCATTTTGTCAGAAAACCATTGTATATTCTGGTGCTTAGTACGTTGCCATTAAGTGTTCAGGCCGAGCATCTCTCGCTGCCTGATATTGAGGTGATTGGCAAGCATGAACCCGCATCAATCACGCAGCCGGGTATTGATGCTGCACGCCTGAAAATCGAGAAAACGGCTGGCGGCGTGACGATTGTAGATATTGAAAAAGTAAAAGAGGGTCGGAATTCCAATTTTGCTGATACGCTGGGTTTGGCAACCGGTGTCCTGGCGCAATCAAGATTCGGTGCTGAGGAGACACGTCTTTCCATTCGCGGCTCTGGAGTGCAGCGTACATTTCATGGCCGCGGTATAAAGCTGATGCAGGATGGTATCGCAGTAAATCTGGCTGATGGCAGTTTTGATTTCTCTGCAATTGATCCAATGGCAACGAGTTATGTAGAGGTGTATAGAGGCGCTAACGCACTGCAGTATGGTGCTTCAAATTTGGGTGGCGCTGTAAATTTTATTTCACACACCGGATATACCGCACCGGCATTAGAGGTGCGCTCAGAAGGTGGCTCGTATGGTTATCATCGATTAGGTATAGCAACGGGCCGTGTTATTGGTGATGCTGATTATTACTTAAGTGCCAGTACCTATCATTCGGATAGTTTCAGAGATAATGCGCAACAAAGTGCGGATCGCTTAACGGGTAATGTGGGCTATAAAATCAATAATGATATCGAAACCCGTTTTTACTTAGGGTACATCAATAATGATTCCCAATTATCCAGTAACTTGAGTAAAGCACAGTTAAAAGATAACCCTAAGCAGGCAACGTTAAGTACCGGTCAGGGTATTAATGAGCGAGATGTTAATCTGTGGCGCATTGCGAATAAAACGACTTTCGCTTTTGACCATACCAAGCTGGAGTTAGGTGCATTTTATTCTCAAAAGAGTTTATTCCACCCCATTATTGATTTGTTTGTTTTCGGCAATGATACCTTGGGCGTCATTGATCAGGAATCAGACGATTATGGCTTGACAGCAAAGTTGACTCATCAAGGCAAGCTATTCGGACTGAATAATGAGTTTATTGCAGGCATATCTCCAACCTATGGCAAGATTGATGCAAAAAACTATCGTAATGTAAATGCCCACCGTGGTGCCCTTGTTAATGACTTTGATCAAACAGCGACTAACTTTGAAGCATTTTTTGAAGATAGATTGCAAGCTACAGATCGTTTAACTGTGGTTGCTGGCCTGCAATATGCCCGAGCCGGACGTGAATCAAAAGATCAATTAATTACTGCGACTGGTAACCAAAGTGTAGATGAAAGTTATGCACAGACTAGCCCTAAACTGGGTATCCTGTACCAGCTGCAACCGCAAGTACAGTTGTTTTCCAATATATCACGTAGCTTTGAGCCGCCATCTTTTGGGGAGTTGAATAACGCAGTAGCGCCCACCTTAAAAGCACAGAGTGGTACCACATTTGAAGTGGGTACGCGCGGTAATAGTGAGCATGTTGATTGGGATGTTGCTGTTTATCATGCACGCTTGCATAACGAATTGTTACAGGTGGCGCCGGCGATATCAACGCTTGCAACGCAAACGGTTAATGCTGATAAAACTGTGCATACCGGTTTGGAATTTGGGATGACAGCACGGCTGCCAATGCATTTGGAATGGCGCCATAGCATGCTGATTAACAATTTTAAATTAAAAAATGATCAAACTTATGGCAGTAATCGTTTACCGGGAATTCAGCGTTCTCTACTGCGTGCAGAATTAATGTACAGAGGCAATCACTTATTGCATGGGCTGTATTTTGGTCCCACTATTGAGTGGTCACCACAGGCTTACAATGTGGATTTTGCCGATACGCTGGATGCTGATAAATACTTTTTGTGGGGGCTGAAGGCCGGGCAGAAAGTGAATGCAAATTGGTCCTGGTTCCTGGAAGGGCGCAATTTGGCCAACCAGAAATATGCTGCAACTACAGGCGTAATTCGCGCAGCCAACGCGACGCGCAGTGATGCTGTTTTTTCTCCTGGTGACGGACGCACTGCCTATCTTGGGGTGCAATGGAATTACTAGCAGGCAGCAGTTTTAGCGTTATCAAATTTAGCAGAAAGTTTTTATATAGAAAGTAAAATCAATTGAAAAAGGCCTTATTTATTTACATAGGTATTCTGCTTTCGTTAATTTATAACGTTTCTATAGCGGATGAAGACAGTGATCAAATTGCCCGTGTGATCAGACAGCAATGGCAAACGCCCGATGCGAAGCTTGAAATAGCACCTATTGTGGTAGAAGGTAATCATGCAATCGCAGGCTGGGCTCATGGAGCAAGAGGAGGCAGGGCGTTATTGAGACGTAGTGCCAATGGCTGGCAAGTCTATATGTGTGGCGGTGATGATCTTACCAAAGTGCACGTATTGGAACAATCAGGCATAGAATCCGTTGCAGCCAGGTCACTGGCCGATAAACTCATCACTGCGGAGCAGGGTATGGGTGTGGATGCTCGTAAGCAGCTATCTATTTTTGAAGGTGTGGTACCTGTCGAGGCTAATCATCACGCTCATTGAGCTATAACAGATTCAGTGTTGCTGCCATTCTGAAAATAACAGTCAAAGTACGTTAACATCTGGTTTATGAAAATATTAATTTATACAATTTTCCTGATTTTCAGTCTAAACCTTCATGCACATGAAGCACATACGGCAACTGCTAATGGCGACCTTGCAATCTCGCTCGCATTTGATAGCGCAGGAAAACTTTGGCGGGTGCAGACAAAAAATGAATTTGTAGAAGTGTCACATAGTACTGATTACAAAAAATTCAGTACACCGGTTAAGGTAAATCCGGTTGCGCAAAATATTAAAGCTATGGGTGAGGTAAGGCCTAAAATTGCCATTGGCACAAAAGGTGAAATTTATGTGGCCTGGATGCAAAATCTGAAGCCGCGTTTTGCCGGCTATATCTGGTTTGCGCGCTCCATGGATGGTGGGAAAACGTTTGAGGCACCATATATCGTGCATCAGGATCGTGCTGAGATTGGTCATGCGTTTGAAGCGCTGCAAGTGTCGCCTAATGGCACAATTACCATGCTGTGGTTGGATTCGCGAGATCAGGTTGCAGCTAAAGCAGCGGGAAAAACGCACGCGGGCAGTTCCATTTATTACGCTGTTTCAAATGACCAGGGGGCTTCGTTTCAGACCGAGCGGAAATTGGCAGATTCAAGTTGCGAATGCTGCCGTATTGCCGTCACACATAAACCTGATGGTACGGTTGCGGCCTTGTGGCGCCATGTGTTTGATGGCAATGAACGTGATCATATGCTTGCAGAAATTCCAAAAGATCACGAAAAAGCCAACCCGCAACGTGCGACTTTCGGACACTGGAAAATTGATGGCTGCCCGCACCATGGTGCGGCGCTGGCGAGTGGTGGCGAAGGAGAGCGTTGGTGGGGTTATCATATGGCCTGGTTCGATGGGGGCAATGATGCTACCGGTAAAAATTCTACATTATTCTATGGCCGCATGGACGGTGATGCATGGGTGTCATCTCTCCCAAGAAAATTCGGTAATATGGCAAATCAGGCCGGACATCCGGCTTTAGCATCAATAGGCGAAACCGTCTGGCTGGCTTGGCGAGAAAAAGACGCAGGTAAGAGCCAAATTTGGCTCATGAAATCTGGCGATGACGGTAAAAGTTGGGATGTGCCGCATATGGTGATGGAATCCTCCAGCATGGTAGATTACCCGGCGTTATTGAAAAATGGAAAACAGCTGTTTTTGGCTTGGAATACTGAGAATCAGGGTTTAAAGGTTTTACCTTTGTAGGCCTTATTTTTAATAAAATAGCCGATGATGAGAGATCTCATCATCGGCTGTAATGCTTTAGTCCATCCCAATGGCCCTTGCATTGGCGCCACCGTGTAACCGGGCAGCCGGTTCATGTCCATAAAGTATTTATATGGATTACAAGCTCAGACAAGCATACAATTCATTCATAAATTTAACCATCTGAAGGAGTTTGAAATGAATAGAAGAGAGGTATTGTTAAGCGGTCTGGCTTTGGCTGGAACGGCGATTGTAGGCAATGTGCAGGCTGCAGATGACCATGCGCATCATCACCATATCGCAACGCGAAATGCGGATTTGATTTCAGCAAGTTCAGATTGTGTGCAAAAAGGGCAGGTTTGTTTGAATCACTGCCTCGACTTGCTGGGGCAAGGTGACAAGCAGATGGCGGCTTGTGCCAAGAGCGTTAATCAGATGTTGGCAGTTTGCGGTGCATTGCAACAGCTCGCGAGCCAGGAGTCTGCCTTTTTAGCAAGGCAGGCGAAGATAGCAATGGATGCATGCAAACAATGTGAAGATGAATGTAAGAAACATGCAGACAAGCACGAGGCATGCAAGGCATGCATGGAAAGCTGTGCATCGTGCTACAAAGAATGTAAAAAAATCGCCGCTTAAATTTCTTTAAATGCATCATCCATACAAGAGGACCGTCAGGTCCTTTTTTTATTGGACTTGATCGAACCGCGCGCCAATCAAGGTTGCGACAATATGTCACATTCCGCTCACCTGGCTTTTTACCTAGAATACTGGCAATTAAAAAAAGCTGGGTTATGGGGAGTGGCATGCTGAAAAAGATTATGTTAATGACGTTGTTGTTATGCAGTAGTGGTTCGGCATTGGCGGAGGCGTTAAAAGAAAGTGAGATTATTACAGGACGTGTTTCAGTCAACCTTACCGATGATAGCTCAAGCGAAGCAAACTCAAGTATAGATAACCCAAACGAAGCTAATCCAAGTGAAGTCAGCTCAGCTGAAACCAGTGTAGTCAAAGCACAGGAAGCTGCGTCTACATTGGATGCAATGACCATTTCAGCAAAAAAGTCAGATGATCTACATACCAGAACCGAGCTTGGTAAGCTCACGGAGGCAACCCCGATATCAGGTGTCGTAGTGACGTCTGAAGAGCTTGAGCATTTGCAGCTTGTGAACAATCTACTGGAGTTGGGTAAGCGTGTGCCGGGTATCAGCATGGTGCGCAATATGAGAATTCCGGATGGAGGAAAGCTTTATACCGAAAATCGCATTGACGGTATGCGTGCGATTCAGACCAACACTTCAGTGCTGGATGAAGTAGATGGTGCCAATATAGATCATATTGACGTGATTACCGGCCCCGGTTCGGCTCTATACGGCAGTGGCGCGTTGGGGGGTACGATCAATATATTTACCCGCCAGCCACCACGGGACTTTAAAGCAAGACTATCACAGGAGTTCGGCAGTTGGGGCTTCAAGCGCACGCAAGGTAATGCAGGCGTTTCGACAAAAGATGGCCGGTTTGGATTCATTGTTACGGGAAGCATGATGGATAACGATGGCTGGCGCCAGAACAATGCGGCTAAGAATCAGGATACGGCGGCAGAACATAAAAATGGTATAGCGTTTAGAGGTGTGATACGTCCGACAGATACGACCAAAATTAATTTTGGCGTGGATCAGCTATATTACGATTACCGTTGGGCTGGCGGTCTTGGCCTGACTGATTTCAAGCAGGATTGGCGTCAGTCTGTGGAGGGCACTTATGGGCAGTATATTGATAATTACCTGACGAAGTCGATTAGCGTCCAGCAAATGATAGGCGACACCAGTGAGTTTAAAATTGCTTATGCGCGCCGCACCGATGATGGTGTGAATAACGGTAACGGCGGGTCTGGCGGTGCCAACAATGTAATCTGTGACGATGGCCGCACAACTGCCGGCACATCTGTAGCTGCAGGTAAGACCGTGCGTTGCGCGGTTGCTAATAACGGTGTATTTGCATCTGGCAGGTGGAGTAATGCTACCGTTACCAACACGATAAAAACATCAGATGTGGTACTGGAAAGTACAACGGCACAATTCCGCAAAGAATTTGATCTGGCAAAGTCGACGCTGTATTTGGGCATAGATACTTTCAATGTCACGACCGGTTCTGAAATTTACAACAACGCCTACAATGCACTCCAGGCGCAGTCTGGATCCTGGTCAAAAGGAACGCTGTCGTCAGAGGGGACGCTGACCAAAGAGAAAAACTCAACACCGTATGTCCATTACGAGTTCTCGCCGATTGATAAATTACGGTTTCATATTGGTGAGCGTTTCGACAAAATTACTTATTCTGCAGATGACAGGACGGCAACGGATAGGGATGCCAGAAAAACATTTAATGCCCAGATTATGAAAACTGGCGTGGTTTATGATCTTAACGACAGCCATTTGGTTTGGGGTAACTGGTCAGAATCATTTAATGCACCTAATGTAAGTACGTTGATTGACAGCAACCCTGGCAATGTAGGCGGCAGAACCAATACGATAGGTGCAAATTTGGATTCGGAAAAATCTGATACCTATGAGGTTGGCTTACGCGGTAAATTTCACAATATTGGGCTGCAATATGACGTGACTTTGTATAACACCGTTAACAAAGGCTTTATTGTTGCTCGTAGCTGTACCGCCGCAGAGCAGTTGGCTTTAAATGATAATAAAGTTTGTGACATTAATGAAAATGCCGGCAAGTTAACGGCTCGCGGTATCGAGTCCATGTGGAGTTGGGCGGCCAAATCATGGCTTGACATAGGGGCGACCTACACCCTTTCTGAAGCTTATTACAATAAATACGTTACCAAAACGGTGGATTACAGCGGCAATTCCTATCAGGCTATGCCGCGTCACCGCCTGAATCTGCGCGTGGCAGTAAAGCCGGCACCAGGCTGGAAAGTAGAGCTAGAAGGTGACCACTACTCCAAATATTATGTAGACCCTGAAAATTCAGATACTTATTCACGCCCCGATTTATTTAATTTGCGTGCCAGTTATCGCAGTAAAGACTGGTCATTCTGGCTGCATGCACTGAATATTACCGACCGGAAATACGCAACACGCGTCGGCTACTCCACTATTGCCGGGGTGCGTCAGTTGGCGGCGTCTGCTGGTCAGGGCAATTCAGGTTCTTATACGCCACTTAATATCAGAATGGGCGTGTCTTATGATTTCTAATGGTGTGATTTCTAGACGCGTGATTTCCAGGCGTGTCAGTCAGCAGCTGATTTATAGGGGACGGTATGAATAATCGTGTGTTACGGGTGGCAATGGTTGCATTGCCGTTGCTATTATTATCTCCGGAAATAGCTGCCAATGCAGGGCCGCAGCCTGAGCATGCAACACATGGCGATGGGCATGCGGGAACGGGGGCTAAAGAAAAAAAACACAGCATGAGAGATGCCGTGTTGTGGACGGTATACCCAAGATTGAAAATCATGATGGGAGGAGAAAACCGCGCTCAGCGTGAAGTTACGTTGCTGCCAAAAAATGTGGTGCCAAATAGTATTGATGCCTATTCAAGTAACATCAAATCACCTGATGCGCACCGCCAGCTTCCTTATGATTTAGTGACAGCAAAACTAGGCAAGTCAGCAACAGGCGGTTTCTATTGGCTGTCAGCGCGTGAAGATCAAGCTGATAAGGTGACTGTAGCATCAACTGTTTATTACATGAGTGAACGCGGCAGCAAGAACCCAACCGCTATGTTTATGCAGCAAAAAAATGCATTGGAGATTATTCCACAGCCTTTTCCCAGAGAGCATTCACGCTACCGTGCCAATGAGGATTGGAAGTTTCTGGTGCGATTTAACAGTCAGCTGCTTGCTAAACAAAAGGTAAACATGGTGACGCAAAATGGTTCAAAAATTGAATTGCTAAGCGATGCGCAAGGTATTGTTACCGTGCAAATACCTGATGACTTTAAAGCCATAGAAGTGCAAAAGAACACTGGAGGTCATAATCATGGCAGACGATCTTCTGAGTTCGTACTGGCTACTGAGTATGTACATGCCGGTAAAACCTATTTAACTGGTTTTAATAATAGCTATGGCCCTGATGCATTTGATCAGCGCAGCCTTGCTGCAGGGCTTGGTTTTATGTTTTTGGGGATGATTGGCGCGGTTCCATTGCTGCGAAACCGCAAGGTGGCTAAAAACACTGCTGAAACCGGCAAGAAGGAGATTTAAAATGGCGAATAAAATTTTCCCTACATTGGGCCGGTTTCGTTTTACCGTTCAAATTATCATGCTGTTTGTCACCGTGTATGGGGGCGCCTTGCTTGGTACCTATGCGGTTGACCGCATCTCACAGGCATTGCCGTCTTTATCCTGTGCTTATGACAAAGTGACCGGGGATCAATGTATTTTGATCGTGACGCAGCATCAATTACATCACCGCATTGGTGAGGCGTTGGTTAATGCAAGGCACATTGCGATCAATGTATTTATTCCCACGCTGATTTCAGTGGGGACATTTTTCGCGTTATTCTTTTTTCTGAACAAAGCGTTTTGTGGTTGGGTTTGCCCAATGGGAACAGTTCAGGAGTTGATCTACCGCATCGGCAGAAGATTAGGCCGGCCGCTGAACCGGTTTGAGCCGAGAAATGTGCATAAAGTGCGTCCGGCAAAATGGTTAATGCTGCTGGTATTTGTACTGGGGCTGCCATTGCTGGCTGGTATGGGACTGGCTGCTGACGGTCTTGGCGCACCGTATTGCCAGGTCTGCCCATCGCGATTGGCCACCACACTTTTAACATTAGATGCGGAGCAGATTGCCGTACAAACTTCCAGCGGTATAGGATTTTTTCTTAATGCCACTGCGAATGCGTTATTTGGTTTTGTCATCATCGCTGCATTGGCAGCACGTCAGCCATTTTGCCGTATTTGCCCATTATTATCCTGGAATGCCTTGTTTCAGAAATTGTCACCGATGCGTTTGGTGAAGCGTCAACATGAAAAGTGTGAGAAATGTAGTATTTGCCAGATTGCATGCCCGATGGATATTCATGAAATTGGCCGGGAACACGGTAAAAAAGCGTTCCATGAGGATTGCACTTTATGCGGACGCTGCGCTGAGTACTGCCCGGATGATGATGTGATTCAAATCAAGTTTTTTGGCATCAGGTTGTTTGGTTCCGGACGTGAATATTATAAAAAACGTGTCAAACAGGAGAGTCCGGATGGCTTTCCTAAAAACAGGGTAATTTGGCTTAAGCCAATTAATGCTGATAAAAATGGGTGAGTTTCTAAATCCGGAGCTATTACCTAAAGAAACCACGTTTTTTGCTATCTGGTTGCTCGGCGTGTCTTTAGGTCTGACGGCATGTACGGCTACGTGCCTGCCTTTTATGGGCACCTGGATATTGGGCCGCGGCGGTTCACAGGTTCAGGCCTTGCGTGATACCACCTTGTTTGTAACCGGCCGTATTCTTGCTTACAGCCTGCTGGGGGCAATTGCAGGTGGTGCCGGGGTATGGTTGTCACAGGCATTGCGTGGCGGAACCGGCAATGCCGTGATTGGTTTGTCATCAATTGTGGCAGGGTTGTGGCTGCTTCGCTCTGGCAAAGCGCATTCACCCTGTGGTGTGGCACGGGGCGCGGGGAGTACACCTCCGCTGATGCTGGGCTTTTCTCTTAGCCTTACGCCATGTGCGCCTTTGGCTTCACTGCTTGCGGTGTGTGCCGCAGCAGGTAGTGTCCAGTTAGGCGCTGTGAATGGAGTGGCTTTCGGTTTAGGCGCTGCGCTTACGCCGTTGCTTATTTTATTACCCATGATTAGTTTGTTAGGGGCGAATTTACGCGAAAACCGTGACTGGATCACGCGCTGGATTCGCTGGGGCGCGGCAGTTGTACTGGTGCTGTTAGGTTTGCGCCGCTTAATGCTGGCTTTTTGATGAGCATGATTTTCAAGGGGTCAGCACATGTTTCAGCTTTTGAGGCAAACTTTGGGGCAATCCTTTGAAGCTATCATTATTCAGTTCGTTTTTGCATATTGTGTGAAAGTGTAATTATTTATGCATAACGCGCTTCGCCTGGAAAAACTAGCCGGTCTGTCATTGGTTTTAGCATTGCATGCTTGCTTGCTTTATGGCGCATGGAGTTCTCAGCTGATACCGCCACCAAAAGAAGCGGTGACGTTATTCGTAAATTTAATTAATCCTCCGCCTAAAAAAGAAAAACCTTTACCTGAACCACCCAAGCCCGCACCGCATAAAAAGGTTGTATTGGATAAACCAAGACCCATTGAACGGCCCAAGCCTGTGCCTATGCTGGTGGCGCAGACACCTGTTATTTCAGAAGCTGAATTTGCGGCACCGATACCTGAGCCAGTTCCTGTACTTGAGCCAACGCCAGCTACGCTTGAGTCAGCACCTGTTCAGAATGAGTCATCTAAGCCAGCATCCCCTCTGATGATGTCATCCGAGTTATCGCTGGTATGCCCACACCGCACTACTCCTGATTATCCTGCGGTATCGCGCCGGATGGGTGAATCTGGCCGTGTAGTACTGCGGGTGGAGTTGGATGAAGCCGGGCAGATTACTACTATAAAAATTAAGGAAAGCTCTGGTTATAAAAGGCTTGATGAAGCTGGATTAGCCACAGTTAAAACATGGCAATGTCACGCTGCCATGCGCGGTGGTGAGGCTGTGCGCGCCGTTGCCTTGCAGCCATTTGATTTTGTTTTAAATTGATTGAGGTAAGTTGAATGTCACATAATTTAGGTGTTGCACATTTTGTAGCGCAGATAGATACGGTAGGCAAAGTGGTGCTGGTTTTTTTGCTTATTCTTTCCATTGCAAGCTGGTACCTCATCTTTACTAAAAGTTTGGCAAACTGGTTAGAGGCGAGGCGGGCAAGGGCTTTTCTTGACCAGTTCTGGCAGCATAATTCTGTCGATACCCTGGCAGCCAGCATGCAGCAGGCTAAGCCCGATAATGCTTTTGCTCATCTGGCAGATGAAGGCGTGGCAGCCATGCGCAGTGCCAGCGGACACAGTATGCAGAAACTAGCTGCAGCAGGGGGTATGTCGGAATTCATGACGCGGGTTATCCGCAACGGCATCGACCAGGAATCCGCACGCTGCGAAAATGGGTTAACAGTGCTGGCCTCCGCAGGGTCAGTTTCGCCTTATATTGGCCTGTTTGGAACGGTGTGGGCAATTTATCATGCGTTGGTGAATATCGGTTTAAGCGGGCAAGGCACCTTGGACAAAGTAGCCGGACCAGTTGGCGAGGCTTTGATTATGACGGCAATTGGCCTGGCTGTGGCGATTCCTGCAGTGTTTGCATATAACGCTTTCAATCGCCGTAACCGGCTTTGGCTGGCAAAACTGGATGCCTTTGCCCACGATTTATTTGTACTGCTGACCGTGGGTAACGGCGCTGATGAAAAAAACATTAAAGCAGATGGGGCTGTATCATGAGTTTCGGTAGCTTTAATTCGCAATCACATACAGTAAAGGCAGAAATTAATGTAGTACCGCTGGTGGATGTCATGCTGGTGCTGCTTGTGATATTTATCATTACAGCACCGTTGCTCACGCATTCAGTAAAAATCGACCTGCCTAAAGCATCCAGCAATCCCAACATTACCAAACCCGAGCATATAGAATTTGCTATCCGCGAAGATGGTAGCCTGTATTGGAGTGGTACATTAGTTACCAAAGAAGCACTTGTTGCGCGTTTCGCTATTGAAGCAAAAAAAGAACCGCAGCCAGAACTGCATATTCGAGCTGATAGATTGGTGCCTTATGAAAAAGTAGCGCAGGTTATGTCGGATGCTGCAAAAACTGGATTAGTACGGATTGGTTTTGTGACGGAACCTTTGGGAAATCCGTAAATATAGGTTTTATAGTTAGTGCTGGCTGAACCACTGTCGTCAGCCAGTTGGTAATGGCCTAAGCACACCATACTTTGGTGTTGTGCGTAAGCTCCATCCAGATCGCCCAGGCACTGGCACCGCTGAGTAGCAGTCCTGCTAATCGCATGCCATATGGTTCAATAGCATTGGTCTTTAGTTTCAGCCAAAGCCAGGGGGCTAAAAACAATGACGCGCTGGAACCTATTGCAAACGCCGCCATGGTGAGCGCCCCTCCCAATGGTTGTGCGTTAAACGATGCAATAATCAATGCTGAATACAGCAAACCGCACGGCATTAATGCCCATAGCATGCCGACATAAAAATTCCCGCCACGCTTTACTGCCAGTTTTTTCACATAGCCCCAGATGCTGCGCCCTGCACGGTCTACCCATATTGGCTGGCGTGCATAGATCACCAGTAACAGACCCCAGAAGAATATTAGAACGTGAAAGAAAGTCCACAGCGGGTGCAATGCAGAACTATAGCTGGAAAGCCAGGCGATACTTTGTATGGCAAATGTGGCAATGGCACCGAGCAGTGCATATCCACACAGCCGTCCTAGATGATATTGGTATATTCCGTATGGATGTTGCTGGGATTGTGTTAGTGCGGTACATGCGGCTCCGCACATGGCTACGCAGTGGGGGCCGCCAGCCACTCCCATAAGTAATGCACTATACAAGAGCGCTGTTTGCATAATCTGAGTGGTAAATTATTCTTTGTTGACACCGGTGGCTGCATGGTTGCGAGCCTTGATAGCCGGTTCTAGCGCATTCTTCTCTTCTGGCGACAAGTTCTTTTTAAAGATTGCTTCGCCCTGATTTTCTTCATGCGCTAATACCGGGTCTTGACCGTTAACTGCAATGTATACAGTGGTTAAGCTGGCAACTACAACGATTGCCGGGCCGCCAAAAACCAGCCAGGCGTAGCCGGATTTCCACCATTTTGGTTTTTGCTGTTGAGTCTGTTGTTGCGCCATGGCTTAACCTTTAACGTGACATGTAAAAAATGGATTTTTCAGAGATTTCTTCTTTGCTGCTGGCCGCCTCGATTTCGAACTCGATTGGATGTGAGCCACTCTTGATCGAGCCATCTTCGATCTGCAAGCTTATTGCCACCATGCGCGACTCTGCTGGACCTACCGTGAATATGCCTTCTGATGCGATAGATAGGCCTTTGATGCCTTCTACCGAGATGCTATAGGTTTCTGGATGTTCAGATGCGTTAGTAATCTGCAGGCGATATACGTTCTCGACTTTACCGCCAGCCACCAAGCGTGACATCACCCCGCGGTCGCGAATCACATCGACTTTAAATGATGCACGTAGCGCCAACGATGCCGCAAATGCCAGGCATATCAGCAGCAATAAACCGCTATATATCAGTACGCGGGGACGGAATACTTTTTGTAAAATCTGTTTTTGCGTCCAGCGCTGTTCAACACCATTATGGGTAGAGAAGCGTATCAATCCGCGTGGATATTCCATTTTATCCATGATGCTGTTGCAGGCATCTACACACAGGCCGCAGCTGATGCATTCGTATTGCAGGCCATTGCGGATATCAATGCCGGTAGGGCAAACCTGTACGCAGAAGCTGCAGTCGATACAATCACCCAAACCTTCTTGTTTGGCATCAACTTTACGTGAGCGGCCGCTACGCGGTTCCCCGCGTTCTTCATCATAGG
>Ga0207970_100018_pt1 | contig 55680 bp, 54 predicted proteins | sample LakWasMet50_LOW8_2_FD_183886 | JGI IMG/M metagenome (GOLD analysis project Ga0207970, IMG submission 183886) | Freshwater sediment methanotrophic microbial communities from Lake Washington under simulated oxygen tension - Sediment Metagenome... | ecosystem: Environmental > Aquatic > Freshwater >... | reverse complement strand
AAGAGCCATTTAAAATTATTACAAAAAAGCCACTAATAATTACTTTAACTAAGCCAGTAAATGTTGGCATTAAATAATGCTGACAAACGTCACCTATGCGGGACAAAGCGGACATTTAATAGTTAGATTCATGCTTCAGCATGCGGCCTAAAGTGACCATCAGACAATGTCAAAAAGAGTAGGATTGCCAAAATGAAACTAACATCTTTATACTCAAAGCCAAGCAAACTATGGCGAATATTTTTTTCAGTTTAGACTCCGGCATATTATGGGAACAGCGAGCACCATAAGGAGCTGCAATGGCACTAGCTATGGATATGGCTAAAAATGCTGGAATATAAATGAATCCATAGGTATAGGGATTATCCAAAGTTGTAGTCCAACCGTTGATCGTATAACCAATAGTACCTGTTATAGCTATCGGAAATCCAATTGCAGCAGAGGTCCCAATCGCTCTTTTAATGTCGACATTCTTATAGCCTAGATACACTACTGTTAAAAAACCACCTCCCACCGCTGCTAGTGCAGATACAGATCCGATTCCCATGCCAGCCAAAATTAACCCAAGCATGGTTCTTGGTTTCTTGCTTGGTTTTGGTTGCCACTTAAGAAAAGTCTGTAATGCTACAAGCGCCATGAATAGCGCAAAAAATATAGCAATATACGCTGAGTTAACTTGACTTGCGACTTGAGTAGCAATAAAGGCGCCCATCATAATGCCGGGCGCCATACCCCTAACGACATCCCACATGACAGTACCTTTAGAAGCATGTGAGCGCATGCTCGATGCTGAAGAAATAATCATACAGGCTAATGATGTAGCTAACGCCAAATGCACAATACTATCTGTGCTTACTCCCTGATAGATAAAAACTGATGCTAGCAAAGGAACAAGCAAACCACCACCGCCAACCCCTAACAAGCCAGACATGAAACCAACAAAAGCACCCAAAGCAATATATATCATTACCCATTCAAGATTTAGCATATAAACTCCTTAAGCTATTCGAATATTAATTAAATGCACCATACTTAATAGAAAAAAATGTTGTGATAAGTGATGCATTGAGAGTAGGATAAAAGTTTAAGTCAACTTGAAGTCAAGCATTAATTTAGATAGGTGAAATAATGGATATTGCTGAGGTTGCAAAAGCATCAGGATTGCCAGCTTCAACGTTAAGATTTTATGAGGAAAAAGGCCTGATCAAATCCTATGGTAGAAATGGATTACGTCGCCTATTCAGCGCTAATGTTTTAGAGCGATTAGCGTTAATAGCGCTGGGGCGGAATGCTGGTTTTTCATTAGAGGAAATCTATGAGATGTTTACACCTGATGGTCCAGTCATTAACAGAGAGCTACTTTTAGCTAAGGCTGGTGAGTTGGATCGGAAAATTAAAGAGATGACGTCTATGCGAGATGGGCTCCTGCATGCAGCCGTTTGCCAAGCTCCCAATCATTTTGAGTGCCCAAAATTTCTTCGTCTACTCAGTATTGCAGGAAAGAATCGGCTTAGACAACCCAGCAAGTTGAAGGAGAAGCATCTGAAGTAATATAAAGAAACGTCCGTTAGCAACCTGAATTTCCGCTTTGCGGATTTTGCAGTCACTAACGAATAAAAAGCAGTTGTTTTCTGAATGTAGTAGCTAGTGGTGCATTTGAGCAGTAATATGTGGCACATATCCTGCAGTATTGAGTGGTACCTTTTGGCAAGAATACACACTTTTATACAGATTGCCGGCAAATAGCATGAAATGCTAAGGAGAAGCACCGCTTTGTTTTAAGTGTCAAGCGGCCACCACTGCAGATTTTTGATGCTAATGCTTAAGCGCGTATTTGATGCTTTGGTTGAGCGCATTCTGTTCGATTATTTCTGATAAACGCTCTCGGGAGCCATTGGGTGTATAAATGACTTTAATGCCGCGTCTCACGGCATTACGTTTTAGTTTGTAAGTAATGGAGTGATTAATCCATTTGGTGATTAGCACAATTACTTTTGTATTTTGTGGAATTACTTTATTGCTATCTCCGGCTTTGCGTCCTGACCAGTGACTAACCTGATCAATTCCGTAATTACCAAATACTTCTTTAATACCTTCAATCTGGTCACCGCCCACAATTAATACTGAACTCATGATAAGAGTCTCCTTGTAAGGTGTAGCGCCAGATTTTGTCCGGCGCTACAGTAGTTAGATTACTTGATTACTTCTGATAGATCTGGTCGAAAGTACCACCATCAGAGAAGTGTTTTTTTTGTGCTTTTTGCCAGCCACCGAATTCTTCATCAATTTTTACTAGATTTGATTTAGGGAATTGATTTTCATATTTTTTAGCTACAGATTCCAGAGTCGGGCGGTAGTAGTTTTTAGCTGCGATCTCCTGGCCTTCTTCGGTATAGAGGTACTCCAGATAAGCTTTAGCTACGGCTTCGTTACCATGTTTTTTGGCAAACTTGTCTACAACAGTGACAGGTGGTTCAGCCAGAATAGACAGTGAAGGCACTACGATTTCAAACTTGCCCACGCCTAATTCTTTTTGTGCCAAAAATGCCTCATTTTCCCAAGCCAGCAATACATCACCGATGCCGCGTTCTACGAAAGTAGTGGTAGAGCCGCGTGCGCCAGTATCCAGCACCGGAACGTTTTTCAGCAACTTGCCAACGAACTCTTTGGTTTTAGCTTCGTCGTTGCCAAATTTCTTCTGTGCAAATGCCCATGCCGCCAGATAGTTCCAGCGTGCGCCGCCTGAAGTTTTAGGGTTAGGTGTAATGACTGATATACCTGGTTTTACCAAGTCATCCCAATCTTTAATGTTTTTTGGGTTACCTTTTCTTACCAGCAACACGATGGTTGATGTGTAAGGTGAGCTGTTGTGGCCCAGACGTTTTTGCCAGTCTTTAGGAATCAGTTTGCCTTTTTCGTGTAGCTGATCTACATCATATGCAAGTGCAAGCGTAGCAACGTCGGCATCCAGGCCATCAATAATTGCGCGCGCTTGTTTGCCTGAGCCACCGTGAGATGTTTTGATTGTGACTTTGTCACCGGTTTTTGCCAGCCAGTATTTGCTGAATGCTGCATTAAAGTCTTGGTACAGTTCACGTGTTGGGTCGTAAGACACATTGAGTAAATTGATGTCTTTAGCAAAAGCTGCATTCGGTGCTGTAATGCCAAATACTGCTGAAAGCAATGTCAGGGCTAATAGTGATTTTTTCATTTAGATATCCTTAAATACATTAATTTAATTTGGAATTTAATTTAGTTTTTTGGTGAGCTTGAACAATGACAATTCATAATCAGCCTCTCTAAATGCGCATCCCATAGTTAGGGATACGCAATATTTAAATAAAAGTTTTTAAATTAGAAAGCTACTTGGAAGCGTGCTAACAATGCCTTTTCGTCTTCACGGTCGCGAATTCTAGAACCGCTCGCATCAACGGCTGTTTGACCTTTTACAATGTCACCGCCGTCAAATGAGGTTTGAGCATAGTTCAAAGCAATTTTTGCGTTGGAGTTCAAGTACCAGTTCACGCCAGCAGTCCAGGTTTTGGCTGATTGCGCACTAAGTGTGCCATCAGCAAAGGCACTGTCTGCGGCACTTGCACCTGAACGGTTTTCGCCAGCGTACTGACCGCTTCTATTTTTAAAAGTATCTTCATCAAGATCAATTTGACTGTAGCGTGCCACCAACTCCCATGCACCCCAGCCACCTTTGTCAATGTCGAAATCATTCTTGGGTTTTACACCTTTAAATGAGGCATCCTCCCCTGTTAACAAGTACGAGGCGGCGATTTGCCAGGCATCATGATTTAACTTTTTACCCGTGTTTGCCAAGTATGCAAGTTGGGTATTACCTGTGCCGCCATCATTACGGCCAATCAATGAAACATCTTGGTTAATACGTGCGTATTCTGTGATTAAGCCAAATGGACCATTGTAGTAATTAGCCTGAGGAGAAATACGGAAGCGTTTGCCGTCAGCAATAGCGTTGGCACCATATCTGAAGAATGTTTGCTGACCTTCTGTTACATAGTCAGGCAAGCCAGATCTGGATGAGTCGGCGGCAGTGGTATCTGTCCAGTTTAACTTTTGTTCGCCGGCGAAGTCTGTGTAAGTGCCACCAATGCCAAAGCCTAAACCTGCTAGTGCTGAATCACTATCTATGAAGGGCGTTGTAAATACTCTAGCGGTGTATTCGCGTTCGCCGTTGTACTCTGCGCCTGTGCTTATGTTACCAGCGTCATTTACGCCATTCACAATACCCACGTTATAGTTGAGTTTTTTACCAAGTAAATCACCGTAAACCGATACGCCTAGATCCCGATTTGGCAAAATAGCGTTGGTAACGTAGCTGCGTTCGAGGAATTTGATGTCGCTGCCACTTTGCAGACGCTCTAAACCTACTGAGCTTTTGAATTTACCTGCACGTACATTGAAAGCCGGGTTAAGGTTCGCATCAATATAAGCATCAACTACAGAGGCGCTGCCACCAGCAAACTCTGGGGTAAAGCGGAAGCCATATTTACCGGCCACTTTACCTTCAATGGTAGGGCGTACGCGACGCAATAATGATGAGTTTTCTGAATCATGAAAACCATCGGCGTTTAGCACACCAGCGCGGTCTCTAGATCTGTTGCGCACATCGTTTACACCTTCAATGTATTGGCGGTGGTCTGCTTGTACCAGGCCTCTAAATTTTATTTCATTTTTACCATCAGCTGAGCCAAATGAGAAACCACTGCTGCTGGCCTTAATCACTGGAGCTTCTTTTTTTGCTGCGGCTGCAGCTTCTTCATTGATCTCGCCTTTACGCGCAAGCACTTTAACCTGTTGGCTAAGTTCCTGTACCAAGCCACGCAGTTCTTCAAGTTCTGAACTGTCATTCGCCTGAGCGTGATAAGGTAGCGATAATAAGCCGGTTGCTAATAACGCAGAGGCGAATTTTGTATGTTTAAATTGCATTCTTGTCTCCTGTATCAAGCTTCCAGTTAACTGGTCAGCTAATATTTATTTAAAGTAGTTAAGCTTTGCTCATTACCGCTGCTGGTGCAGTTGGTTATTTTTTTAAAATTTCTGTGGCAGCGCCATGGTTGAATCTTAATTTTTCTCGTTTTTCAATTTGGGTCACACGGCCTTCGTGCAGCACTATTTCTACAGAGCCAAAACCAGAACCTTGTTTCAACTCTTCAACAGCACGTAATATCTCTTGTGAAACATCAAGGCTTTTACTAGCACTGTTTCGGCTAGGGTGCTGACTGATATTGTTGGTAAGTGACATAGCGTTATCTCAAAAATTAATGTGTTAATAGCAAGTGCTGCACTATAAAAGTGATTGTTAATAATTAAAAATAATATTTTTTTATAAATTTATAATTAAAAAGAATATGAATAGTTGTGAGGCATAAATTGGGTAGGTGCCAAGTATTTATCAGTAGTGTTTCCAATTCATTGAATTCATTGGTATAATGCGGTTGAATTTTTTGATGGGCTTTGAGCCCATTTTTTGTTTCTGCAACTTGCGTAGCGTGGTTTAGTAAATGATTACAAGCGCTTACTGAGTTGTAGCGAGATTGAGGGTTGATTAATCATGCAAGATTTGCATACTTTGATAGAGCAGTCAGTGAGCCAGTTAGGTTACGAACTTGTTGATTTGGAGATTTCCAATCGCGGCAAATTGTTGCGCGTGTTTATCGATAAACAAAATCCTGCGGATATTAAAGACAGTGTGAATATTGATGATTGCGTGCTAGTTAGCAATCAGCTGGGCAATTTATTGGCAGTGGAGCATGAAATCGATTATGACCGCATGGAGGTTTCCTCTCCCGGTATGGATCGTGTGCTGAAAAAAGAGGCTGATTTTTTACGCTTTATCGGTGAGCGTGCCACGGTTAAATTACGCGTGCCAGTGATTGAGGTGTCGGTAAATACTAAAACCGGCGCAGAAGAGAAAGTAACAAAAAAGAATTTTTTAGGATTTATCCGTGGTTTGGAAGATGGTCTGCTGCTGTTGGAGTGTGACAGCGTGGTATACAAGATTGCGCTATCAAATATTGATAAATCACGCTTGAATCCTGTGTTCTAGATTAAAAAAGATTTTAAGAGATAAAGATTAACCTGCAATTTATAGTCGGAGATTGATGATGAGTCGTGAAATTTTATTGTTGGTAGATGCCTTGGCGCATGAAAAAAATGTGGGTAAAGAGGTTATTTTTACTGCGCTTGAGCTGGCTTTGGCTTCAGCTACCAAGAAAAAGCACCATGATGATGCCGACGTGCGCGTAGAAATTGATCGCGAAACAGGCGAGTACAAAACATTCAGACGCTGGCAGTTTGTTGAGTATGACTTGCTGGAAAATTCCGCTTATCAGATTGATGAGGAAGATGACCGTACAAAAGGTTTGAACATTGGCGATTACTATGAAGAGCCATTGGAAAGCATTGAATTCGGTCGTATTGGTGCGCAGGCTGCTAAGCAAGTGATTCTGCAGAAGGTGCGTGAAGCTGAGCGCGAGCAGATTCTGGAAGACTTTTTAGCCCGTGATGAAAAGCTGGTCACCGGTGTGATTAAGCGCATGGAAAAAGGTAATGCGATTATTGAAGTGGGACGTATTGAGTCATTATTGCCACGTGAGCAGATGATTCCTAAAGAGAATCTCCGTGTAGGAGACCGTGTACGTGCCTATTTGTCACGTATTGAACGTAGTGGCCGCGGTCCGCAGTTAATACTGTCAAGAATTACACCTGAGTTCCTGATTCGTTTATTTGAATTGGAAGTGCCAGAGATTGAAGAAGGTTTGTTGGAAATTCGCGGCGCGGCGCGAGACCCGGGCCTACGTTCAAAAATTGCGGTTAAAAGTAATGACCAGCGCCTGGATCCAGTAGGTACTTGTGTAGGTATGCGTGGTTCACGCGTACAGGCTGTGACCGCTGAGTTGGCTGGTGAGCGCGTGGATATTGTGCTGTGGAGCATGGAGCCGGCACAGTTTGTGATTAATGCGATGTCGCCAGCTGAGGTTTCCAGCATTGTTGTGGATGAAGATGCGCACAGTATGGACGTAGTAGTGGAAGAGGAGCAACTGGCGTTGGCAATTGGCCGCAATGGTCAAAATGTGCGTCTGGCATCAGAATTGACAGGTTGGACGATTAATATCTTAACTGTAGATCAGGCAGCTCAGAAGAATCAGGAAGAGTACGCAAGCGTAAGTCATCTATTTATGGAAAAACTGGATGTTGATGAGGAAGTAGCAGAAATTCTGGTACAGGAAGGTTTTAGTACCTTGGAAGAGATTGCTTACGTACCATTAGCCGAAATGCTTGAGATTGATGCGTTTGACGAAGATACTGTTGAAGAGTTGCGTAAGCGTGCGCGTGCAGCTTTGCTGACGGAGGCGATTGCTAAAGAAGAAAAAGTTGAAGAAGCTGCAGATGACTTGCTGACGCTGGAAGGCATGGATGCTGAAACAGCACATTTGCTGGCATCAAAAGGTGTGTCAACGATGGATGGTTTGGCTGAATTGGCGATTGACGAGTTGGTGGAACTTACTGGCATGGATGAAGAGCGTGCAAAAGCACTGATTATGACAGCACGTGCGCCTTGGTTTAAATAAAGACGAGATTAACAGGCTAGGGCAGGACTCTGGCCTGTTATAAAGTATCACTATATAAGTAGTACAAGCAGTAATGCTAGGCAATAAAGCTTAGAGAAAAGAATACTGGAGCAACAACATGGCACAAACAACCGTAGAACAATTTGCTGGCGAATTAAAGCTGCCGACAGCATTGTTATTAGAGCAGCTAAAGAGCGCTGGCGTGCATAAATCAAGTGCAGATGATCAATTGAGCGAAAATGATAAGGCTGCCTTGCTGGAACATTTGCGTAAAGAGCACGGCACACTTGCGCCGAAAAGCAAAATTACGCTGACACGTAAATCCAGTACAGAAATCAAAAAAACAGATAACACAGGTAAGGCACGCACTATTCAAGTTGAAGTGCGTAAAAAACGCGTTATTGAACAACGTGAAGATGCGGGACTGGATGTGCAAGAAGATACTGCACCAGTAGCTGAAGTGCTAGAAGCACCTGTAGTGCCAGAGCCGGTTGTAGAAGTGCCAGAGCCAGTAGTTGCTGTAGAGCCAGAGCCTGTGGTTGTGCCGGAAGTAGTAGAGCCTGTAGTGGAAGCTGTCGTAGAGGCCCCGGTAGTGGCTGAGCCATCTCCAGAGCCAGTGGTGGTGAAATCGCAAACTATCAGCCGTAAAGATTTACTGGGTGCGGAAGAAATCGCATTGCGCGAGCAAGAGGCTAAGCGTCATGCAACCCTGCTAGCGTTGCAGGCGGAAGATAAACGTAAAAAAGAAGAGCTAGCGCAGCGACGCCTTGATGAGGAAGCTAAACGATTGGCTGAAGCTGAAGCTGCTAAAGTCAAGGCTGCCAAGTTGTCAGAGGGTACTTTGCATAAGCCTGTTGCTAAAGATGGTGCTGAAAAACCTGCTAGCAAGGATGCTAAAAAAGGCAAAGGCAATAATAAAGAGTGGACTGATGCCGAGAATAAAAAACGCGGCTTGAAAACTCGCGGCGATGTCAGCAGTGGCAAGCCGGGTTGGCGCGCGCCTAAAGGTAAAGGCCATAAACATCATACTGATGAAGACCAGCAACACGCGTTTACTGCGCCAACAGAGCCTATTATTCATGAGGTGCTGGTGCCTGAAACTATTACTGTTGCTGATCTGGCACACAAGATGTCAGTCAAGTCTGGCGAAGTGATCAAGGCGTTAATGGGCATGGGTATGATGGTAACAATCAACCAAGTGCTGGATCAGGAAACTGCAATTATTATTGTTGAAGAGATGGGCCATAAGGCTCAAGCTGCAGCACCTAATGATCCGGATGCGTTCATTGAGGAAGCTGAGCACGCAGAAGCTGTATTGGAAACTCGCCCGCCTGTAGTTACTGTGATGGGCCACGTTGACCATGGTAAAACCTCGTTGCTGGATTACATTCGTCGCAGTCGTGTGGCTACAGGTGAGGCGGGTGGTATTACGCAACACATTGGCGCGTACCACGTAGAAACACCGCGTGGCATGGTGACCTTCCTGGATACCCCAGGCCATGAAGCGTTTACTGCAATGCGCGCACGTGGTGCAAAGGCGACAGACATTGTAATTCTCGTGGTTTCAGCTGATGACGGCGTAATGCCGCAAACAATTGAAGCGATTCACCATGCTAAAGCTGCAGGTGTGCCTTTGGTAGTTGCAATCAATAAGGTTGATAAGCCGGATGCGCAGCCAGAGCGTGTAAAAATGGAGTTGGTTGCTCAAGAGGTGGTGCCTGAAGACTTTGGCGGTGACACAATGTTCCGTGAAGTGTCTGCAAAAACTGGTCAAGGTATTGACGAGTTACTGGAAGCGGTATTATTACAGGCTGAAGTTTTAGAGTTGCAAGCGCCTAAGAATACACCGGCAAAAGGCTTGGTGATTGAAGGTCGTTTGGATAAAGGTCGCGGTTCAGTGGCTACTATTCTGGTGCAGTCTGGTACATTGAAACGCGGCGACATGATTTTGGCCGGCACTACCTTTGGCAAGGTGCGTGCGATGTTGGATGAATCCGGCAAAGATATTCAAGAAGCAGGCCCTTCAATTCCTGTGGAAATTTTAGGTTTGTCTGATGTGCCAAATGCAGGCGAAGAAGTGATTGTGCTGAATGACGAACGTAAAGCGCGTGAAATCGCATTGTTCCGTCAAGGTAAATACCGCGATGTTAAACTGGCTAAACAGCAAGCTGCTAAGCTGGAGAACATGTTCGAGCAGATGGAATCTGGTGAAGTGCAAACACTGAACCTGATTATCAAATCTGACGTACAAGGTTCATACGAAGCATTGGCAACTAGCTTGCAGAAACTTTCAACTAATGAAGTTAAAGTGAACATTATTCACACTGGCGTTGGTGCAATTAGCGAGTCTGATGTGAACTTGGCTGGCGCGTCTAAAGCGGTGTTGATTGGCTTTAACGTCCGTGCCGATTCAGGCGCGCGTAAGCTAGTCGATTCTTTAGGCGTTGATGTGCGTTATTACAATATTATCTATGAAGCCGTGGATGAAATTAAAGCCGCGCTTGGTGGTATGTTGGCGCCGGAGCAAAAAGAGCAAATGATCGGTACCGTGGAAGTTCGTGAAGTATTCCGTATTTCTAAAGTTGGCGCTATTGCTGGTTGTTATGTTCAAGACGGTATGATCAAGCGTAATTCTAAAGTACGTATCTTGCGCAACAATGTCATTATTCATACGGGTGAGCTGGACTCATTGAAACGCTTTAAAGATGACGTTAAAGAAGTTAAAAACAACTTTGAGTGCGGTCTGTCAATCAAGAATTACAACGACATTGAAGTTGGCGACATCTTGGAAGTCTATGAGATGGTAGAAGTGGCAAGAACATTGTAATGGCTAAAGACTTTTCACGTAGCCACCGTGTGGCAGAGCAGATGCAGCGAGAACTCGCTGATCTGCTGCAATTTGAAGTTAAAGATCCGCGCGTGGGTATGGTTACCATTACTGCAGTGGAAGTGACTGGTGATATGGCTCACGCTAAGATTTTCTACAGTGCGGCAAAAGCGAGCGACAGCCTGCAGCAAGGCCTGGAAAAGTCAGCCGGGTTCCTACGTACGCAGCTCGGCCGTCGCATGTTATTGCGCACCGTGCCGCAATTGCATTTTGTGTATGACGCGTCAATTGATAATGGCATGAAAATGTCCAAGTTGATTGATGAAGCATTGGCTTCCAAACCTGAAAAATCCTGATTTACTTCTAGTATTAAATTAAGCCTTTGCAATTCAAAAGACAAAAGAAAAATATCAACGGTATTTTGCTGCTGGATAAGCCGTTAGGCTTTTCATCCAATCAAGCATTGCAGAAAATAAAGTGGCTGCTAAAGGCTGCCAAGGCTGGCCATACCGGCACCCTTGACCCGCTTGCTACCGGCTTGTTGCCGCTGTGTTTCGGTGAGGCTACCAAGTTTGCGCACTACCTTACCGATGCTGATAAAACCTATGTTGCAACAATAAAGCTTGGTATAACCACCACGACGGGCGATGCTGAAGGTGCTGTGCTGTCAACGCATCCGGTTAATGTTAATCAAGTCGATTTTGAAAAAACCAGCCAGCAATTTATAGGTGAAATCAGCCAAGTCCCCCCCATGTATTCCGCCTTAAAGTTTGAGGGCAAAGCGCTATATGAATACGCCCGAGCCGGTGTCGAGATTGAGCGTCAGTCACGGCAGGTCACAATTCATGCCATTACACTAAATGCATTTGAGATTGATGTAGCAACTATTACCGTCAGATGCAGCAAAGGTACCTATATCCGTACGCTTGCTGAAGATATAGGCAAGCAACTTGGGTGTGGCGCACATTTAATTGGCTTGCGTAGAACTGCTACGGCCAATTACGACATTTCACAGGCCATCACCATAGAGCAATTCGAGGCAATGGGTGATGAGCGACGTCTTACAATGTTAGCCCCACCAGATAGTGCAGTGCTTCATTTGCCGGCAATTACCTTAGACGATGATAGCGCTTTTTATTTATTGCAAGGCCAGGCAGTCTGGCGTAGCGGCGCTATTCCACAAGGCTTGCTACGGTTGTATAACGAACACAAAAGTTTTTTGGGTTTGGGCGAGCTGCAGGATGATGGCAAAATTGCGCCTAAGCGTTTGATGCAGCAAGCAAATAATTGAATTTATTTCAGAAACCTCTTGTTAAGCTGCGTGCATATCTCTATAATGCGCGGTTCATGTAAATGAATGCTTTAGTGGATTCCCTGCTTCTGCATTGACGCAAAACATCTAAATTAGGATTAAGTTATGGCAACTACAGCACAAGACACCGCGAAAATCATCGCAGAATATCAACGCACTCCAAATGATACAGCTAGCCCAGAAGTGCAAGTAGCGCTTCTTACTAACCGTATTACTTATTTAACTGAACACTTTAAATCTAACAAAAAAGACAATCACTCACGTCGTGGTTTGCTGGCATTAGTTAGCCAACGTCGTAGCTTGTTAGACTATTTAAAACGTAAAGACGCAAGCCGTTATCAAACATTGATTCAACGCTTAAGTCTGCGTAAGTAACTTTTATAAAAGTGCCGAAGTTGACATTAGAGCTAAACAAGCTCGGTCCGTTAATTTTGGGCGCACTTTTATAATTGCTGTAAAAAGCCGATAGCAAATTGTTGCATCGGCTTTTTTTATTGTTAGGCGGTTATTGGGTAGTGAATAGCCGCCGTAAAAGAAAAGGAAAATAAATGTTTAATAAAGTAACTAAAAGTATTCAATACGGTGCGCATACGCTCACCCTTGAAACAGGTGAAATCTCACGCCAGGCAGACGCTGCCGTTTTGGTGAGTTATGGTGATACAGTGGTATTGGTTGCTGTTACCAGCAAGTCAGAAGTTAAAGCAGGTCAGGACTTCTTTCCATTGACTGTAGATTACATGGAAAAAACCTATGCTGCAGGTAAGATTCCAGGTGGCTTTTTCAAACGTGAAGGCCGTCCTTCAGAAAAAGAAACACTGACCAGCCGTTTGATCGATCGTCCATTGCGCCCTCTGTTTCCAGAAGCGTTTTACAACGAAGTGCAAGTGGTGGCAACGGTGTTGTCATCCGACCCTGAAATTGATGCTGATATCCCTGCAATCATTGGTGCATCAGCGGCCATGTCATTGTCAGGCATCCCGTTTTTTGGCCCGTTAGGTGCAGCACGTGTTGGTTATATCAATGACGAATACGTATTAAACCCAACCAAAGCACAACTGGAAGAAACTGAATTGGATCTAGTAGTTGCAGCAACTGAAACCGCTGTGATGATGGTGGAATCAGAAGCGAAAGAGCTTTCAGAAGAAGTTATGCTGGGCGCTGTGGTTTACGGTCATGAGCAAATGCAAGCCGTGATTAAAATGATTAGCGAACTTGCTGCAGAAGCCGGTAAAGATGCCTGGGACTGGGTTGCTCCAGAGCCAGACTCTGCATTGATCGAAAAAGTAGCTAGTTTGGCTGCTGCAGATATTAACGCTGCATTCCAGATCAAGGCTAAGGGTGCACGTTCAGCCAAGCTGGAAGAAATCACAAATCGCGTATTGAGTGAGTTGATCACTGAAGAAACTTCAACGACTGAAGCTAACAAAATCAAGAATGAAATCTTTAATTTAGAAGCTAAAACAGTACGTAGCCAAATCTTGAATGGTGAGCCACGTATCGATGGCCGCGATACACGCACTGTGCGTCCAATCAGCATCCGTACCGGCGTGTTGCCACGTACCCACGGTTCAGCACTGTTTACACGCGGTGAAACACAGGCATTGGTAGTAGCAACATTGGGCACAGGCCGCGATGAGCAAACCATTGATGCATTGCAAGGTGAGTACAACGACCGCTTCATGCTACATTACAATATGCCTCCGTACGCGACCGGTGAAACCGGCCGCGTAGGTACACCAAAACGCCGTGAAATCGGTCACGGTCGTCTGGCTAAACGTGCTTTGGTTGCTGCTTTGCCAGCGAAAGAAGATTTTGATTACACCATGCGCGTAGTTTCTGAAATTACAGAATCTAACGGTTCAAGCTCAATGGCCTCTGTTTGCGGTGGCTGTCTGGCATTGATGGACGCTGGCGTGCCGATGAAAAACCACGTTGCAGGTATCGCAATGGGTTTGATCAAAGAAGGCAACCGCGTAGCAGTGTTGACCGACATTCTGGGTGATGAAGATCACCTGGGTGATATGGACTTTAAAGTAGCAGGTACAGAAGATGGCATCACTGCATTGCAAATGGACATCAAAATTACCGGTATTACTGCACAGATTATGCAAGTGGCTTTAGCGCAAGCTAAAGAAGGTCGTGCGCATATTCTTGGTATTATGAAAAAAGCTGTGAGTGGCGCAAGTGCAGAAATGTCACAATTTGCTCCACGCATTATCACCATGAAGATCAATCCGGAGAAAATCCGTGATGTTATCGGTAAGGGTGGTGCAGTGATTCGTGCATTGACTGAAGAAACTGGCACTACGATTGATATTGAAGATGACGGTACAGTGAAAATTGCATGCACAAGTTCTGAGCAGGGTGCTGAAGCACAACGCCGCATTGCAGAAATCACAGCTGAAGTTGAAGTGGGTCAAACTTACGAAGGTACTGTAATCAAGTTGCTGGATTTTGGTGCGATCGTGACGCTAATTCCTGGTAAAGACGGCTTATTGCATATTTCACAAATTGCACATCAACGCGTAAATGCAGTGTCTGATTTCCTGAAAGAGGGCGATGTGGTGAAAGTTAAAGTGGTTGAAGCTGATGAAAAAGGCCGTGTACGTCTAAGCATGAAAGCTTTGATTGACCCGCCAGTAGCTGAAGCTAAAGCTGAAACAGAAGCTGATGAATAAGATTAGTTGCTGTAGCTTTAAATAACAAAAAGCCCGCTTACGCGGGCTTTTTGTTGCCATGACTTTGGTGAACTAATTAAAGTTACTGGGCAAAATCATGGGATTATTATTTGGCTACTTGGCGCTCTCTTAATTCATCCAGCGTTTTGCAGTCTATACATAATGTTGCAGTAGGGCGTGCCTCTAAACGTTTTAAGCCGATTTCAACGCCGCAGCCTTCGCAATAGCCGTATTCGTCGTTATCGATATTACGTAGCGTTTCATCGATTTTCTTAATCAATTTACGCTCACGGTCACGATTGCGCAATTCTAGCGTCATATCAGACTCTTGGCTTGCTCTGTCATTAGGGTCTGCGAACATCGTAACTTCATCTTGCATAGTATGCACGGTGCGGTCAATTTCTTCGCTAAGCTCCGATTTCCAATCATTTAGAATCTTGCGAAAATGATTGAGCTGATCTTTGCTCATATAGTCTTCATCAGGTTTCGGCTGATAAGGCGTGAAGTGCTTACTAATTACATCTGCCATAATTTGGACCCAAATACTAAAAAATAAAACTATTGAAAGAATGAAGCTACTTAAAGGTAGCAGGTTATAAAATTAGCGCATGAGTGTACACTGAATAAAGCTTTCATGCAAAAGCCTATATAGATGGGCTAATCGTTTGAATTGCCTGATTAAGTTTTTATTTTTTTGCTTCACTTAACTCTAGCGATAATAATGTGTTTTCCATTAGTGTCGCTACGGTCATTGGGCCTACGCCTCCAGGTACCGGTGATATCCATCCTGCACGTTCTTTTGCTGTATTGAAATCCACATCGCCGGCGATTGTGCCATCAGCTAAACGGTTAATGCCAATGTCAATTACAACAGCGCCTGGTTTAATCCATTCACCTTTAATCAAGCCGGGTTTGCCTGCTGCGGCAATGACCAAATCAGCCTGAGAGATAATTTTCCCTAAATTTTTAGTGTAGCGGTGACAGCTGGTAACCGTGCAGCCTGCCAATAATAATTCCAGGCCCATTGGGCGTCCAACATGATTGGATACACCCACTACCACAGCGTCCAAGCCCATCAGATTAATATTGCTAGCCTCCAGCATTTTAATTACGCCAAATGGTGTGCAAGAGCGCAGTGTAGGTTGGCGTACTGCAAGTCTGCCGATATTATAAGGGTGAAAACCATCCACATCCTTATTGGGACTTATGCATTCGATAACGTGTTCATCTTTTATTTGCGGTGGTAACGGCGCTTGTACCAAAATGCCGTCTATCGAATCATCCTGATTGAGTTGGGTGATGAGTGCAAGTAACTCAACCTCAGTGGTGGAGGCAGGTAAATCGTAAGCAATGGAGCGAATGCCAGTTTTTTCGCAGGCTAAGCGCTTGTTACGTACGTAGATGGATGATGCGGGGTCTGCACCGACAAGTATCACGGCTAAGCCAGGTGCGCGTTTATTTGCCAGCAGTCTTTGGTCGATACGTTCTTTGATAGAGTTTAGTAAGTTTTCGGCAATTGCTTTGCCACTGATGATTTGAGCAGTCATTTGATGTGTTTAAGTCTAAAAATTCTAGTAATTAACAAAATAAGTTAAGATTTTAACATATAGCAATTGACCTCGAGCTTAGTTTTGGTTATATTACTGCCTCTTCGGCGTGTAGCGTAGCCTGGTAGCGCGCCTGCTTTGGGAGCAGGATGTCGGGAGTTCGAATCTCTCCACGCCGACCATATTTTTTAGCCTGTTAGTAGAAATGCTAACAGGCTAAAATTAAAGTCAGCCCGAAGTGCTTTATGTTGCTAAACATAAAGTCTTGTAACCAAAATCTGCCCGTAGCTCAACCGGATAGAGCACCAGCCTTCTAAGCTGGGGGTTACAGGTTCGATTCCTGTCGGGCAGGCCAGTCAGTTTTAAGTCTCTATGGTGGCTGTAGCTCAGCTGGTAGAGCCCTGGATTGTGATTCCAGTTGTCGTGGGTTCGAGCCCCATCAGCCACCCCATATTCTATAAGGCTTCCAGCCTATCCCTAGTTTTGAATACTTATTGAATAGTAGACAATCGTCTACTATTTTAGCTATTTCAATGGTTTCACTTTCTTAAATTCACGCTGTTTTATGTAGTGTTCTGTCATTGCAGCAGAACTATGCCCAGCGAGTGTTTGTGCATCCATGCCTAGATTTTTAGCGTCTGTTAATGCTTTGGCTCTTATGTCATGGAATGTAAACCGATTGCCGCCTTGTTCAGCCCACTTGACCTGGACGCGACTCCACATTGCTTTAAAGCCGGAATCTGTATAAGCCTTGCCCTGGCGATTACAAAACAAATAAAGGCCACGAATAGGGCGTTTCAATGCTTTGGCGCGATTAACTACATCACGAAGACCGCTAGACCATTCATAAAGCTGTTTAGCGCCCGTTTTGCTTTGTTTTATCCATATGCCTTCATCTGTAATTTGATCGAGCCTCAGGCTCAATATGTCACCTTTACGCAGTGCTGTGATATAGGCGAAGTCCATTACGGTTGCTATGAGCTCACTGGAAATGTTTTTTACACCTTCAAACTCATTATCCATGATGTATCTGTCACGGCCTTTTTCTTTATGCTTAGCTACGCCTATGCAAGGATTGCTGTGAACAGCACCCCAGCGCATTCCATAACTGAAAATGTGGGATAGCAAAGATATTTCACGATTTGCACGAACCTGTGATGTTTGACCGCGAGTATCTAGATATTTGGCAATATGTGTCGGCAGCACTGCATGGGCTTGAACCTTCGCAAATACCTTTTTAAGATTCTCAGCCTCTAATTTATTGCCTTGATAAGTACTGGCGGCCTTACGTGGTGCAATTTCAATCATGTAACGCATGATCAGTTCACCCACGCTGCCTTTGATTGGTTTGTCTTCGTTTTCAGGAACTGGCGTTTCACCCTCTAATTCTGCCCACTTTGCTAGTGCTAGTGCTTTATCTTCAGATAGACGAATCCACTTCTTATCACGGCCTACAAAGTAATATGCGCCATGTTTAAATTGCATATGTGGAGGCAGCCCCAAATTATTAGCACGACGACGACCCATAGCCGGTTATCTTAGCGCTTCAAAATTAGGTTCTTCAAAGCCTTGTGAGTTGCTCTGGTTTGGGCATAGGCGCTGTTCTAGATACGAGCGCAACACCTTTGGTTTCCCGCTGTGACTTTTGTCAAATGGGTAACCGTGATCTGTCAGCCAACGGCACTGCCATATCGCAAGCTTGAACCCTGTCAGGTCTTGTATTTCTTCATTGTTTAGAAAAAGCATAATGATTACTTCACTATTCTCAATTTAGGCTTCATGGCTTTTTGGGTTTGGATACGTGCTGCTGTATGGCTTTGTGGTTTGTAATCACGCTGCATGGTTCTAATGTATTTAAACAGTCGAGTAATAGCCAAAGATGGAGATTCATTGTTGTGTAGTTTAAATTGTGGACTCATGCTGCTTTCTCCTCCAAAATTGGGTTGGATTTATTATTTATATTGGTTATCTGCACAACATTTTTATGACTAACTTTTTCAGTCAGTTCAGATAATCTTTCTTCAATTTCTTTTAGCTCGCCGAGCAGCTGGCTATGGCTATCAGCTGCCCGCAATTCGTTATTTTCTGTACGTAGCGATTCGACTTCTTTTCGTAAAAGGCTGTTTTCAGTCTGATACATGGATTTAACCTGGTGTGTTTCGCGGATAAATGATAGTTCGCCAGGTGAGAACGAAAGATTGCCGCGATCAGGAGAAACTAAGCGGCCATCATGTGAAATAAACCACCCTTGCCAGTCTTTGCTGGATAGTTTGAAATGAGCACTTTCAAACACTACACGGAGTAATTCAAATGCCATAAATGGTATAGGCTCCTCGCTGGCTTCCCATTTTTGTACTAAGCGCATAGTGACTCGCAGATATGCAGCACATTGCTTGCGTGTCATATCGAGCAGGTTTTCGCGCATAAATCTAAAGTACTCTGCTGACACCGATTTTTTTTGTGACTGAATCACCCACATTGGATGATATTCAGGAAACGCTATATTTATTTCAGTGCTGTTAGGTTCAATGGCTTGCATGAAGTATGACCATCGAGTTTCTTTGTTTGGAAATGCCGATGCTTTTTTGTGTCCTAGAATCGATTTTTTTCTAGTAGTTGATACATTACCATTTGGCGGAGTGCGTTTTTTGCCGGCACTTATCGACTTTTTATCCATGCTTGGTGTGAATGTGTCTTGCAAGTGTGTTGTTTCTGAGATCATGCCGTTACCTCAGTTTTATTTGAATTTTTAAGAGCCTCACGAAGTGAAGGCCGATCTTTTTTATTAGTTGGTGAACTTATTTTCTTTTCTGAATTTAAGGAAGTTGATTCTGCAATTTGTTTTTGTATTGCGAGCTGCGTAGCTCTACCTGCTTCAACTCTATGAGCTCTCTCTGGCTGAAATATGCCATTCCTTGCATCTCTTACTATTGCTCTGAAATAACCAACAGGGCTGTTAATTTGCTTTGCTGACATGTGACCGCTTAATTCATCCAGCATTACTTGTGACTGATTGTGGTTAAAACCTTTTAGCAGGTTGCGTATTGCATCAGATTCTTTGCTGCTCAGTTTTGTAGGAAAAATTAAAATTTTGTCATCATCATCTTGCGTCATTGCATTTGTAGATGATGTTGATGATTTAAAATCTCGGACACTCGGAGGTGTGCCACCTTTGTCGTTTTTAAGTGTGCCACCTTCGACATTTTTTGACACTCTATCACTATGGCTATGACGGGCTTCTGTATTGGCTTTGGTCGTGATTCTGTTGCCGTTTTTTTGTGTGACAACTTCACGTGCCAACTTAGTGCCATCTTTATTTTGCTTAGAAATATCCGTTTCGGCTAAAAGACACTTAAAAATTAATTTTTTAGGAGTACTCATTGGCTGGAGTAATCCAACTCTTACAAGTCCATCAACTGCCGTACGAATTGGATGTTTTTTTGGGCTGCCACCTTTAATGCCAGGTGCAGGTTCAACATAAAGCGCCTCACTAATCGATTGCCATGAGATGCCACGTTTTATACCTACAATACCAGTTGCAAAGTCCATATACGGTCTTATTCCATGCGTATAAACAAGTTTTTGAAGGTGTTGAATTCCAACCATGGCCTCAAGCTCTTTTGTGCTTAAATAGATACCCATAAATATTTATGATGCTAATAATTGCTGATAATCAAGCACATGCAAAATTTCAAAATTGCATCTTTTTGAAGTGTTTGCATCAATCACCTTGCGAATCTCAGCAATTGACTTAAATGGCGTTGCCTTATACGGCTCTTTAAATCCATACCATTCTGCTGCACTCGATTCTTTGGCGTCGATGTAATACCTATCAACGCGACCGAATCGCTTAATTTCTAGACGCAATATCAGCGCAGATTTAACCCGTGTGTTTTTATTCGCTGGCATATGCTTAAACTAAGCGCTTTTATGGCTTACTGTTTTCTTTTGCTGTGCGATAAATACTGCAAGCCCGATTAGAACCGCAATGGCAAAGCCGCTAGATTTTGTGGTATTCGCACCTATTGGAAATGCTGCTAGTGGTAATGGCATCATAGTTCACCGCCTTCGTCGTCTGTTTGTGCTGTGGAAATCAAGCCAGACTTGTGAAATGACTCATTAATTTCGCCTATTACTAGACCTAGAATGCTATCGGTTGCAGGGTTAATGTTGCTTGCAGATAAACCAAGCTGTGACCAGCCAGTCAGTGATCGTATTAATAAATAGTTCGCTGCTAAATGTGAAAAGGCTTCACGTAAGGCTTCTAGCGTGGATTGTGATAGTTCACCAGCCCCAAATAGTGCGTTATCACGCACTATTGTTGAAGTGAGTAAATCAACTAGTAGCTTGTCATTCTCGCTGATTGTTTTTAGTGTGCTGTTAAAAGTCTCGTCAGAGACTTCATCAGGCACTTGGAAAGTTAGGCGTTTCGCGCTGTATGCTTCCAGAGTGGCGGGAAGTTTTTCTGCTTCAGCTTCACCAAAGGTAAGACTGATTCCTTCGCCATTGGTGTTAGCCTCAGTGATTTTGTTTTCGTAGTACGTGCGTAGCTTTTTGAGCTGTGCATTGGTCAGGCGTGTCGAAAAGCCTGTTTCGAATTCGCTGAGGTATTGTCGGTTTAATTCTAGGGCTTTGGTTACATCTGATTGTGATAAACCAAGTTCGCGACGAGCGTCACGGCTTTGTTGGGCTGTAATAGTTTTCATAAATCCTCATAAACATAACGATATAAATATATCGCTAAGTTAAATCAAGATTTATGCGTTGTCAATAATTTATCGAGAAAAATTATAAATAAAACGAGATATCTATTTTGCTAGCTTTTTAACAACTTCTATCATGGCATCATATTGGCCTCTATTCCGCAGATCCGAAGTGTTGCTAGGTTCGATAATTCCTTTGCTTACGAGCATTGTATTTACTGTGTCAATGATCATGTCTTCAAGTAGCATGTTTAAGTTCCCGATTTCACGTTGGCTAAAGTGCATGGGGTCATCAGAGTCGCCATAAATTAACCAAGATACTGGCATGTAAAAGGCAAGTGAAAGGAGTCTTAGCTCGCGCAAACCCGGCTCGGCGCCGGATTCATAGCGAGATAAGGAAACTGTAGAAATTCCTTTTTTCAAAGGATCAACAACCTTTGTTACATAACTTAATGCTTTGAGTGTTAAGCCGCGTTTGGCTCGCATTTCTTTAACACGCTCAGAAAAGTTTTCACTGTCTCTATCAACAGTTGCATTCTCAGGTAGCACCAAAGTTGGCAATTCAAAATCTTCGTTGTTAGTCATAACTTTATCGTGAATTTCGGCTGTTTATAAAATGGCTGAGAGGCTTGTCAAACATAGTGTTGACAGCAGTTTAAACCACTCTTGAAAATGCTTATGTTATAACAGATAAACGATTCTGCCTAACATCAGTTATGCAAATTAACTGTCATTAGATAGAGGTTGTTGTTTTGTCTTGAGGGCTAAAGCTTCAGCCTTGGTTTTTTCGATTTCTTCACGACGAAAATTTTCTATTTTGAGTCGTTCGAAAGCTTCTATATTTCGCTCACAGTGGTAATAGTAGTGGCGCATTTTTAAGTCTTTAGCTTCTCTTTCACGCTCACGTTGAGATTTTGGCATGCGACCTGTGAGACGCAGAGCTTCAATAGCTGCTTTAACGAAAGCATATGCAAGGACAACCAACCCTAGCAGGTCGCTCCACCACTCAAGTACTGCTACAAAAAGAGGTACGACAGCAGCCCAGAGAAAGACAATCCACCACCCAGCTTTAATTTTAGCCATCTGTTTGCGAGCGTTGTTTTGTATCTCTAGGCCTGTTTTGTAAGGAATTACTGAGAATGTCTCTTTAAGAAAATCTTGATTAAGTGCTACTGTAGGGAGCTCATCATGAGTAACCGGCTCCCAGCTAAGAAAGTTCTTAGATTCGGCGCTATTTGACCAAGCCATAAGATAATCGTTAGGACGATACGATTCTAATGAAAAAACATCACTGTCGATAGTAAAGGCAGTTACCATAAGTGGCACTGGATAACGGCTCAGCCAACTCGTGGCTTCTAATTCCATAGCCGTTGCGACAGCATTGGCATCACGAGGCTCGACAATTGAAAGTTGAAGTGTTGAGAATCTATAATTTGGCAATGGAGGGGAGTACTCTACGAAGTACCAGCCACGATCCTCTTTGATTGATTCAAAACGGATGTCATTAGGAGCCATAGGGTGAGTTGTGGTAACAAATGTTTATTGTTTACGAGACTTAAAGGAGTTTACGAGCGTAACGCTTTCTAGTGTTCGTATTAATGAAGCTATTTAATCCATGCCCAGAAATGGCTAAGCGTTGCATATTAGAAATGTTCAAATTGCCAGCGCTTTGGCTTGTATAAAGATAAACGGATCCATCATTAAATTGAACAGAAATTGAATCTTGCCCGATTTCATATCCATAAATATTTGAATTTCCGCCAAGATTTTTATAGCGCTCCATAATATCTCCATTTATTAATTAGCAGTTTCATATCCAAATTTTGGAAATCTAGAAATAATAAAGCCTCGTAATTACGAGGCTTTATGTTTGATAAGGACTAAGCAGCTTTTTTGCTTGCTGATCTAGATTTTCTAGTAACTTCCTCTTGAAGTTGTTTAGCCTCTAGTTTACGTCTTTCGAGAGCATCTCTCATGAGTTGCTTAATTTCATGAGTAACAAATCTAGAAAGAATATCTCTAATTAGTGGTTGATAACCTATGCCATGGGCACGTGAAATAACCTTTAAGTCCTCGATAAGTTTTTTTTGCAATCTAATGGAAATCATTTGTAAATCAAGAGATTCATCTAAATCGAATTCTTGTTTGCTGTCGGCTCTAACGACATGCTTTTCGTCTTGGCCAAGCTCACCAGATTCCCATAATTCAGAATCTATTGTGTAAGTATTGGGCGTGTTCATGTTCATCCTCGTTTTGTGTGTCGTCTAGTTTTAAGTATTTAAGTGTTTAAGTGTTTAATATTAAAAAGCGTGTTTATCATAAATGCGACAGATTTCTTCAGTTGCATCATAGGCAGATTTTAAATAAACGTCAGAACCATCTCTAACGAACATAATTTTTAAAAGTCTATTTTTATTTGTTGGTGCGACAAACCATTGAGTAGGTGGGTTTGTTTTATGCTGTTCACGATTGTCGGTTAATAAACCGCCTTCTCTATTTGCAAAGCATTGTTCGACTTCAGATCTATTAACCTTATGCTTTTTAGTTAATTTATCCAATATTTCTTCAGAAATAACGAGAGCCATGGCATGAAAATTTGGTTGTTACGAAGATAACATTGTATATACAAGAGCAATACAAGTAAACAGCACATGTTGTGCTTAAAGATATAAATAATACTAAATACAGTGATGTAGCATTTATTAATTGTCTACTATGCAAAATTGACTATCAATAACAATAAGGCCATTAAGTATATAAGTATTTGCAAAGTAGTGGACAGCAGCTTATATGAAAAGTGCAATGAATCATGATGATAAGTTGTGTTTGTATATTGGGTTGTGATTCCAGTTGTCGTGGGTTCGAGCCCCATCAGCCACCCCAAATACTCTTGATAACTACCTTAATAGCTCTTGACGGTTGGTCGTAAGCGCTATGAATGTAAGTTATTTCCATTTGCTAAATCATAAAAACAAATCGTATTGCGGCCACTTTCTTTTGCCCGATACATGGCTGTGTCTGCGTATTTCATAATTTCTTCCTGGTTGTAGTCATGGTCAATAAAAGTAACTACGCCGATACTTGCCGTACAAAGATGCTTAATGGTTGTGGGTGGATGGTTGCCGTTACTGGCCGTCAGTATGTAAGGTGAAGATAAGGAATTTAGTATGTTGTCAGCAACAGCGAGTGCTTGAGAATCGGAAATAGTCTTGTCAGTATCAAGTTCGTTGAGGATTATTACAAACTCATCGCCACCAAAACGTGCCACGGTATCAATTTCACGAACACAACTTTTCAATCTGCCGGCCGCGTCTTTTAGCAGCAAATCGCCAACGGCATGGCCATGTTTGTCATTAAGCGGCTTGAAGTTGTCCAAGTCCAGCATGATTAATGCTGCATGCTTACCACTTCGCTTGCTGGCTAACATCGACCGACTAAGTCGGTCATGAAACAAGTAACGGTTGGGTAATTGTGTAAGGTGGTCCTGATATGCCAGATGGCGAATGATTTCATCTGATTGTTTTCGCTCAGTGATATCGTGAATGATTGAGAAAAAAAGACATTTATCCTTGTAATTCACCGTAGAAATATGTATTTCTACGGTACGGATTTCATTGTTGGCTAATCGATGATCAAGAACTAATCTGTTTTGTTCTTTCCTAATTGCTTGCAGTCTTAGCGGATGAATTTCGGATTCAGATTGCACATTGATTTTGCTTACAGGCATACCACGTAGCGTTTCAAGTGGGTAACCATAAAAATTTACCGCTGCGGCGTTAGCATCTACGATGATGAGGGATTTATAATCAATTAACACCATAATCGCATCATGGCGTTCAAATAACGTGCGGAATAGCTCTTCGCTTTCACTTAGATTGCGAATGGTAATTTCATTTTCCAGAAGCTTTGCCTGCAATTCTTCAAGGCTATACTGTTCAGGGATTGCAATTTGAACCTGCGGACTTGATGGGTCGATGTATGTCATGTCGCTTAGGTGCTCAGATAATATTATGTGCGATTCAGGTGGTCACATATTGCTTTGCTATGCTGGAAATTATGCTCTTCGTCTATTGAAACTACAATCGAAAATAATTTTTTGCATGGCAACATGGTTGGATGAATCAAAGTGTTATTTGAATAGCACTTTGCAATCTATTTTCTTTTAAGTGCAGCCAGGTCTAATTTATTGATACAGCAGGGCTTTAAGGCTATAGTGACTGTGAACGCAGTGATTATCAAATTTTAATAAAAAGGTTTTTTTAAATGGCAGCGCTACGTCCGGTATTAATGATTGTTGACGATGACCCGTTAATCACAGATACCCTACATTTTGTATTAAGCAAGCATTTTGAGGTTTGTGTGGCCGAGTCACACGCTCAGGTCAAGAGCTTGCTACAGCAATTAGATGCCCCACCAGCGCTGGCTTTGGTTGATTTGGGCTTGCCACCCCATCCGCACCTGCCTGAAGAAGGCTTTAAAGTCATTAGTGCACTGCTTGCCCATTCTCCAACCATCAAGATTCATGTGCTGTCAGGCCAGAGTGACGATGCCAATGTGAAGCGTGCATTGTCGTTGGGGGCGGTTGATTTTATTGCCAAACCCTGCGATGTTGAAAAACTTAAAGAGATGCTGTTGAACGCACTCAAAGTGCAGGATGTTGAGCGCAATGAAGTAAAAGCTGAGCAGGAGCATGGCGGTTTGTTGGGCAACAGTCTGCCGATTCAGGCGCTGCGTTTACAGATTAAACAGTTTGCAGATTCACCTTTTCCGGTATTGATCGAAGGTGAGTCCGGTAGCGGCAAAGAGCTGGTAGCAAGCAGTTTTCATTACGCGAGTGAACGCCAACTTCAGCCTTATCTGTCCATTAACTGTGCGGCGGTTTCTCCGTTGCTGGCAGAGTCTATTTTGTTTGGCCATGCTAAAGGCGCCTTTACTGGTGCAGTAGCAGCACATTCAGGTTATTTTGAAGATGCAGGTGATGGCACTTTGTTTCTGGATGAGATCGGTGAGTTGCCGCTTGAGTTACAGGCCAAGCTACTAAGAGTGCTTGAAAATGGGGAGTACCAGCGTATAGGGGAAACGCAAACGCGTAAAAGCCTGGCGCGTATTGTTGCAGCCACAAATCGCGACCTGCGTGCAGAGGTGCGCGCCGGTAAATTCCGTTCCGATTTATATCATCGCCTTAGTGTGTTTACGGTAAAAGTGCCGCCGCTACGTGAGTTGGGTGAAGATAAGCATTTACTGCGTGAGTATTTCACGGCTTTTTATGCCGATCAGATCGGCAAGGCGCCGTTTGAGCTGGATGCCAATGCGCAGAGTCGCTGGTTGGACTATACATTCCCTGGTAACGTGCGTGAATTAAGAAACGTAGTGATTCGCTTAATCGCAAAATATGCAGGTAAAGCAATCAAGGAAAGTGAGCTGATTGCCGAATTTGATTTAACTGAACCTGAAACTTCAGATAATCAATTTAACTTTAATGACGAGGCGAGCATGACCGCACAAGCGCAGCGTCATCTGCAACGCCAAGCCAATGTAAGTCTGGATGCAGTGCTTAAGATATGGGAGCGCGCTTATATCGAAGCGGCAATGAAAATGACGCATGGCAATCTAAGCCAGGCGGCAAAATTGCTGAATGTGAACCGAACTACGCTGTATAGCCGCATGAATACGCAGGAGGATAGCTGATATGTACTATCCTCATTTTGGCTTAAAAGAACCCCCATTCAAGATTACACCTAATACTGATTTTTTCTTTTCAGGTGGAAATCGTGGAGCAATCCTCGATGCCTTGGTATATGCCATCGCCAATGGTGAAGGCATTATCAAAGTTGTTGGCGAAGTAGGCAGTGGCAAAACCATGCTCTGCCGCATGCTGCAAACCATACTTCCTGAAAAAATAGAGAGTATTTATCTCGCCAACCCGAGCGTCGCGCCTGAGGATGTGTTGCATGCAATTGCTTTTGAGTTGCAGCTTAAGTTGCCTAAAAATGCTGACCGGCTAAAAGTAATGCAGGAGCTGCAGGCACACTTGTTAAGCCGGCATGCTGAGGGTCGCCAGGTTGTAATATTTGTAGAAGAGGCACAGGGTATGCCTCTGGCAACGCTGGAAGAAATCAGGCTGCTATCCAATCTGGAAACCAAGCAGGACAAATTATTGCAGATCGTGCTATTTGGCCAGCCTGAATTGGATGAGAATCTCAATCAGGAAAATATTCGGCAGTTGCGCGAGCGTATTACGCATCGCTTTAATCTCGGTCCGTTGCAAACTAAAGACGTGGGTGAGTACCTAATTTTCAGGTTGCGTGCAGCGGGGTATTATGGACCGCACCTGTTTAAAGAAACTGCAATCAAAAAGCTGTCTAAAGCCTCGGAAGGCTTGGTGCGCAGAGTTAACATTCTGGCAGATAAAGCCCTGCTGGCAGCTTTTGCCGATAACGTATATCAAGTTACGCCTAAGCATGTGCAGGCAGCCATTCACGATAGTGAATTTGGCTTAAAGTCCAAATGGCATCGTTTCGGCTTTCGTCAAATGGATTTGAGTCAGAAATATGTATCTTGGCTTATTTTGTTCGCAGCAATATCAGGGGCGGGCGTTTTAACTGCGGTGCTGCTTGATAAGTGGCCGTTATCCAAGCCGGTAATCAGTCTGGACAAACAGCCTGCTCAAAACAAAGCCGCATCAACCACAGCAGTTGTACAGCCGGTGGCTACAGCCATTGGGGCACCAGCTCCATCGGCTGTGGATGCACAGCAGTTGGTTGTAAATCAGCGTCTGGAAGCCACGCAGGATTTATTGTTAAAGGCAAAACCGGAAACAATTTCCTTGCAGATTCAGTCTGTTTCCAGCGATTTATCGGCGAATACGCAGTTGCAGGATGCTGCATTAAAAGTAGAGCTTGAAAAGCTCAGCCAGCAATTGGAAATGGATAATATTTATTTGTACCGCATGCGTCAAAATAGTGCGGTTTATACTGTGATTCTGTATGGGGCATTCGAGCAGCGCGCAGATGCGTTGCGAGCGCTTGGAGAGTTACCTTTGGAGATTAAAACCAATCAGCCTTACCTGCGTACTCTGGCGGGTGTGAAAAAAGATATAGAGCAGGCGCAAACAAATTAAACCGGTCAACCGATTCTGTTTATAGCCCGGCTGCAATTTGCTGTGAGATTGGGAAGCAGATTGTAACTTATTGTTGCAAGTTGTAATTACTCCTATTTTTTGCGGTATTATTGAGAACATATAAAAAGAGTGCCTGTCAGGCAACTTATAAAAAGAGTGTCTGTCAGGCAACTTTTGGAGGTGTTAATCTGTGGCAATCAATAAAACAATAATATTGTTGCTGTCTATGAGCATGGTTTTAACTGTGTCAGCATGCGCGCATAAGTCTAAAGTTAAGCCATCAAAAGGCCATATTGATGGCCAAAGTACATCTGCTGTTTCAAAATCGTCAGACAGGGCGGCAGGTGCTATTCCCAAACCGGTTACCGATAATACCTACTTACCGCCACCCAAACCCAGGGCAAAAGAGCCGATATATAGCATTGTAGTTTATGACACCCCGGTAAAAGAGGTGCTGTTCGCCATTGCTCGCGACAGCAAACTTAATGTAGATATACACCCATCTATTCAAGGGCGGGTCACCCTCAATGCGGTTGATCAAACCTTACCGGCGATTTTAGAGCGGCTTTCCAAGCAGATAGATATCGTATACAAAGTAGAGGGTAACGTATTATTTATTAAGCCAGACACTCCTTTTCTAAGATCTTATTCTGTTAATTATGTCAACATGAATAGAGATACAACAGGTGAAATTAGCGTTAGTAATCAAATTGCATCGAGTTCTATTGCCGTGGCGGGAGGTGCTACATCTGGATCGAGCAGTTCTAGTTCTACGCCAGGTGGAACAAGTGCTTCAAATACTTCTAAAACAAAAGTAGAGAGTATTTCCAAGAATCATTTTTGGGATTCTTTAATTAAAAATATTGAGGAAATATTAAATGAAAGTGATAAAGAGGTTCTTGTAAACAGACTGGGAACGGACACAAGGTTGCAGGGGCTTTATGATGCAAAGGCTACAGGTAATGGATACGCCTCTACAAGATCAGGTGGCGCTGAAGGTGTTGGTAATCAGGCTGTAAAAGGTGGCGGTATCGAGGGTTCGGGTAATCAGGCCGCTCAAGGTGCCACAGAGGAGAATTCAGAAAAGAACTTAAAAAATTATAAGACGCTTTTTGCTGCATCAGTTATACCCAATAAAGAAACGGGTGTTCTAAGTGTAAGGGCCACCCAGAAGCAGCATGAGAAAATTCAAGAGTTCTTGGATAGAGTGCAATCAAGTGCAAGACGTCAAGTTCTAATAGAGGCTTCAATTGTAGAAATAAAGTTAAATGATAGATATCAGGCAGGTGTCGATTGGAGCAGATTGGGAGTTGGCGGTGTTTTGGATGGTTTTACTTTTCAGCAGAATTTGCTTGGGGCAGCATTAACTACAGCGCCTAGAGTTGCAATTGGATATAACAAAGCAGGCACTGCAATTGGTGATTTGGCAGCTTCTGTAAGATTATTGCAAACTTTTGGTACAACAAAGGTTTTGTCTAGTCCAAAATTAATGGTTTTGAATAGCCAAACGGCAATTTTAAAAGCCGTGACAAATTTAATTTATTTTACTGTTCAAACCACTCCTGCAACATTGGGTACATCAGGTAGCATACTTAGCCCTCAAGTTACTACAACAACGCCTCAATCAATACCTGTGGGTATTTGGATGAGTGTTACCCCCCAAATTAATGAAAATGGTATGGTAACAATAAATGTTAGACCAACAATTTCTCGAAAGTCAGGTGAGGTTCAAGACCCCAATCCAGATTTGAAGCTTGTTGCTAATATGGTGCCTCAAATCACAGTGCGTGAAATGGAATCAATGTTGCAGGTGCCAAGTGGGAATACAGTTATTTTAGGCGGTTTGATGCAAGATGAAATTTCAAATGATACTAATGGTGTTCCTGGTCTATCTAGTATTCCCGGTATAGGAAATGCGTTTAAGGTTAGAGATGAGAACACGACTAAAACTGAGTTAGTGGTTTTTCTTCGGCCAACAATTATTCCGAATGCTAGTCTTGAGAGCGATGAGCTGGCATCTTACAAACAATTTTTACCATCATCGCAGCTGGAAAATACATTAGACGATAACAGTGAGAGGTAAGCTGCCATGAGCTTGCTGATTAAGGCGCTGGAGACTGCGGAAAAAGATAAACAGGCTGAGCTTAAAAAGAGCAAAGCGGCAGCTGCATCTGCTGGCTTGGCTTTAGAGCCAATATCAACAATGGATGCGCCCGCGCCTGCGGAAAATAGCGAGCTGGACTTAGGTGTTGCTGAAGACTTAGGCGCTGCCAAAGGCTTAGGTGTTGCTGAAGGTTTGGGGGCTGTTAAAGTCTCGGGTACTGGAATGCCAAATGCCGGGGCGCCAAGCAAAGCGGATGCTTTCAAGGCATCTGCCGCGGCAAGTGTAGCAAAAGTAAGGTTACAGTCGGAACATACACCAGGTAGTAAGCAGCAAGTTGCCGCGAATGTATTTGTTGCCAACAAATCGCTTAAAAATCCAACTTCAAAAACTGCCCTAGCCATGCTGGGTGCTGCCGGGGCCGTGATTATCTGGCTTGGGCTGCAAGGCTATAATTACATACATGAATTAAGCTCGCCTGATATCGTGGTTGTGCGGCCGGTTCCATCGGTGCCGCAGGTTGCGGCACCCCCCGCAGTTGCAAACTCTGCAACATCACCAGCCCCATTGCCGGAAGCACAGGCAGTCGCCAACCAGAATGCGGCAGTCGCGGTAATAGAAGCGCCAGTGAATAGGGCTGATGAAGCGCCGGTAACTGGGGCTGTTAAAAATGCTGATTCCAGTATCGAGGAAAGGGCGCTTCTCACTAATGAGAATGCTGTTGCAATGCAGCCTGATGCGGCAAAAAAGATATTGGAAAAAAAAGTAAAACGCAGCCGTGCTGATGCAGCAGAATATAACGATGCATCCGATGAAGGTTCAACCGGCGAAAAAAGGCGCGCACCGTTAAAACTGCTTAGCCGAACACCGGTAGCAGGTGTAGATCCAACGCTGCTGGCAGCTTATGAGGCTTTTAGCCGGGGTGATGATGTTGCAGCGCAAAAGCAATATCGACAAGTGTTGCAGGGTGATGTGCGTAATATTGATGCTTTGCTGGGGATGGCGGCAATAGCGCTCAGGCAAGGCCGCTATGCAGATGCCAATGGCTGGTATCAGAAAGTTTTGGAGATAGAACCTAGAAATAGCACAGCACTATCAGCCAGTGTTAATGCTGCCAGCGCCAATGCGCTGATAGGTAATGATTCGGCAGGTTTCAATTCAGCAGCATCCGACTCTGTAGGTACTGAAAGCCGTATTAAAAATATGCTGGCGCAACAGCCGGAAGCGGCAAACTTACATGCTGCACTGGGTAATCTGTATGCAGCGCAGGATCAGTGGGTATTAGCGCAGGCGGCTTATTTTGATGCGAGCCGTTTTGCACCTAACAGCGCAGATTATGCTTTTAATCTGGCGGTAAGTTTAGATCAGCTAGGTAAATCTGATCTGGCGTTAGCGCAATATCAGCGTGCTTTGTATTTGTTAAACAGTACCGGTGTGGGCAGCCTGAATAAAGCGCAGCTGGAAGCAAGAATACAAGCGCTACAGCGCTAGGTATGGATACTGAGCAAATAACAATGATAAAAAGTACCGAATATGATCAACCAATATCACGGAATAAATTGAACCCTATGCTTGAACAGCGTCGCAAACTCCGCGTAGGTGAGTTCATGGTGCAGCAAGGGCTGATCAGTGATGACCAGCTTCGGATTGCGCTTATTGAGCAGGAGCAGAGCGAACTGCCTTTGGGCAGGCAGCTCGTGCGCCTGGGCTTTGTTACCGAGGCCATGGTGCGTGACACCCTTGCCAGCACCATAGGCACCGAAAGTATAGACCTGTCGACTGTGGTGGCTGATATTGAAGCATTGCAAATGGTGCCGCAGGATTTTTCCCGCCGTTATCACCTGTTGCCGGTTGCATTTGAGGAAACTACCGGCACCATGGTAGTTGCAATGGCAGATCTGTTTAATGTAGTGGCATTGGATCAGCTACGCGCCATGCTTGGCGGGCAAATCCAATTGCGGCCTGTGCTTGCGGCAGAGGCGCAACTTGAGGAATATATAGACCAGTTTTACGGTTACGAACTTTCAGTTGACGGCATTTTGCGTGAAATTGAAACTGGCGAGATTGATTATCAGAGTTTGAGTGCAGATGGTAATGAATACACGCAGCCGATGGTGCGCCTGGTAGGTGCGCTGTTGATGGACGCTGTTAAACGCGGTGCTTCGGATATTCACTTTGAACCGGAGCAGGCTTTTTTACGCATACGCTACAGAGTCGATGGCGTTTTGCAGCAGATTCGTAGCTTGCACAAAAGCTACTGGGGCGGGGTGGCGGTACGGCTTAAGGTTGTGAGCGGTCTGGACATCGCTGAAACCCGTTCGCCGCAGGATGGCCGCTTGAATATGAATCTGTGCGGCCGCCCGATTGACTTCCGCGTTTCTACGCACCCGACGATACATGGTGAAAATATCGTATTGCGTGTGCTGGATCGTGAAAAGTCGATTATCCCGATGGAGCGCATGGGTCTGCGTGCCGAGACCTTGGAGCAGTTGCGTCTGATGATGACACGCCCGGAGGGGATTTTGATTGTTACCGGTCCAACCGGCAGTGGTAAAACCACAACGCTTTATTCGCTGTTATCCAGTCAAAATACAGCTGCCGTTAATATTATGACACTGGAAGACCCGGTGGAATATCCGGTAACCATGATGCGGCAGACTTCAGTGGCAGAAGTCAATAAAGTAGATTTTGCCAACGGTATACGTTCAATCATGCGGCAGGACCCGGATATTATTCTGGTGGGCGAGATTCGTGATGAAGATACGGCAACCATGGCGTTTCGCGCCGCAATGACCGGGCATCAGGTTTTTAGCACTTTGCATACCAACTCTGCTTTAGGTGTTTTTCCGCGTTTGTCAGACATTGGCATTCTGCCAGACATCATGGCAGGTAATATCATAGGCGTAGTGGCGCAGCGTTTGGTGCGGGTGTTGTGCCCACACTGTAAAGAGGCTTATGAACCGGACGAGTTTGAGCGCAAGGTCTTGCGCCTGAAACCAAATGACAAGCCGCAGATCTATCGGGCAAAAGGTTGTCAGCATTGCAATGTAAACGGCTTCCGCGGTCGTATGGCCATTATTGAATTGCTACGGATCGATAGCGATATGGACGCCTTGATTTCACGCCATGCGCATCTGGATGAGTTGCAAAAAATGGCTTTGGATAAAGGATTTATAACGTTGGCAGAAGATGGCGTGCGCCGCGTTCTGGAAGGCTATACCAGCATATCGGAAGTGATGCGGGTAATTGATTTGACAAGCCGCATCAGTGCTTAATCCATAAAAGATCACACTTATGCCTTCATTTAGTTATAAAGCGGTTGATAAATTGGGTCGCCCCGCCATAGGGCAGGTTGACGCGATAAATGAAGTTGATCTGGAAATTCGCCTGGCGCGCATGGGCTTGGATTTAATCACGTTTCGTCAGGTTACAAAGTCCGCCAGTCTCTTTAACAGTAGTCGGGTAAGTAATCAGGATCTGGTCATGTTCTGCTTTCAGCTGGAGCAGCTAACCAGTGCCGGTGTACCGCTACTGGAGTGCCTGAATGATTTACGCGAAAGCAGCCATAACCTGTATTTTCAGAAAGTGCTGGGGGCAGTGAGTGCCGAGGTTGAAGGCGGTAAGATGCTTTCTGATGCGCTTGCCCAGCATTCGGATGTATTTAGTGAGGTGTTTGTAAATCTGATAGCTGCGGGTGAGCATACCGGTCAGCTGCCAGTGGTGCTGAACAATCTCTTCAATACCATCCGCTGGCAGGATGAGCTGATGTCGCAAACTAAAAAGCTGCTGGCTTACCCATCTTTTGTGGCTGTGGTAGTCATGTCGGCAGTGGTGTTTTTAATGACCTATCTGGTGCCGCAGATGGTGTCTTTTTTGCGTAATATGGGGCAGGAACTGCCATTAAATACCAAGATACTGATCGCTATTTCCAATGCGTTTGTAGATTACTGGTGGCTGGTTATTGGGCTGCCGCTTTTAGTGGTAGTTGTTTTGATTGCGGTTATTAAATCCAACCCGGTTGCACGCTACCATTTTGATATGCTTAAACTGAACCTTCCGGTAACCGGGCCTATTTTGCATAAAATAATCATGGCGCGGTTTGCACGCTATTTTGCCTTGATGTATCAGACCGGCATTCCGATTCTGGATGCGATCAAGATTTGTGAAAATATCGTGGGTAACCGTGTAGTGGCAGATGCCCTGAGCCGTGTGCATGCGCAAATCAACGCGGGCGATTCCATGAGCGAAAGTTTTCGCAACGCAGGCTTGTTTCCGCAGTTGGTGGTGCGCATGATCAAAGTTGGCGAAAATACCGGCGCTCTGGATAAATCCTTGCTCAATATCAGCTACTTTTATGATCGCGATGTAAATGATTCCATGCAGAAAATGCTGAAATTGATAGAGCCGGCACTGACAGTAATATTGGGCGGAATACTTGCCTTTATTATGTTCTCGGTACTGGGGCCGGTATATGACTCATTCAGTAAGCTTAAACTTTAACTGACTATTAAATGATTAAAGGCAACTCAAACAAAATAGTGCTTTGTGCTACGGCCAATAATTTACTGGCCGGGGTGTGGAATGCAGGCAAGCTACAGGGCAGCCAGGCATTTATTAATAATGAAGCCGGGCATGCTGCTTTTACTGAATTTTTACAGCAATATCAGAGTACGCCGGTATATTTGATTGCAGATGCGGTTGAAGAGGATTACCGGCTTGAAAGCCTGCCACACACATCAGGCTCTGCCAAGCGCGAGCTTATTGCCCGTAAGCTGAATCAGTTTTATCGCGGGTTGCACTACCGTACCGCGCATTTTATGAGCCGCGATAACGATAAGCGCAAAGACGATAATTACCTGTTCGTTGCCCTGAATAATGCCGATTTTATTGAAGCCTGGATAAATATTATTCAGCTCACTAGTGTACAGCTGGTGGGTATTTATCTGCTGCCTATGCTAAGTAAGCAGTTGATCAAGCAGTTCAAGTTAACTGCACCTGATATTTTGCTCTGCGAAAAACTGTCATCGGGCTTGCGTCAAACGTACTTCCACCAGGGGCGCCTACGCTTGAGCCGCCTGGTGCCTAACGTGCCAGATGATGTTAAAAAGCTATCTTATTTCTATCTGGTGGAAACTGAAAAAACGCGGCTTTATTTGATGAGCAAGCGCTTTATTTCATTGGAAACGCACATAAGCCTGGTACTTGTCAGTGCAGATGGGTCTACGCAACATATTTCACAGGCAATTAGCAAAGAGCAAGGGTTGGATTGCCAGGATATTAATCTGTCTGAAATGGCAAAAAGCTTAGGGCTGCCGCTGGATTTGATTCAAAATATGCCGGAACTGCTGCACATGCAGCTGTTGGCAAATGGCAATCTGGCAGATAATCTGGCGCCGGAAAAGCTCACCAGAAGCTTTCAATTAAGCCAGCTTGCTAAAGCCGTAAAAATGGCAACGCTTGCGGTTGGCGCACTGGGGCTGGTGTCGGCTATGTGGATGCTCAAGCAGGGCATGGATAATCAATCAGCCTACCAGCAGGCGATACAGGATACTACGGTACAGCAACACCGTTATGATGAGGTGGCCAAAAATTTCCCGGTAACTCCAATTGGCGCCAATGATTTAAAAATAGCGGTGGATATGGATAAAACAATTGCAAACTACCCAAAATCGCCCCGCCGCATGATGCAGGTGTTAAGCGCGGCGCTTGAGCAATCCGGTCAGGGTTCTTTGGATAATATACAGCTGGATAGATTACGTTGGGTGCTTAGTAGCGATGTAAACGTTAAAGATACTGATAAGCTCATCCCAGTGCCTAATGCAATAGCAACTAACAAGCCACTGGCTAATGCCTTGCCAACAAGTGCTAGCGTTCTTTATGAAATCGGGTTGGTTACCGCTGAAATTTCCGGTTTCACCGGCGATTATCGGGCGGCACTCAACAGCGTTAATCACTATGTTGCCAATTTAAAAGCAGATGCCAGAGTAGCCAATGTAGAAGTGCTGCAGGAGCCGGTGAATGTGAGTTCGTTTGCTGATTTGCAGGGTAACACCACAGATGAGCTATCCGCACAAAAACAACCTGCATTCTTTAAATTAAAAGTGATACTGAAACCTGCAGACCAGAGTTTGCCAAATGCCGCAGGGGTAAAACGGCCATGAAATTAGAAAAACAGGATTGGCAGAAATTACAAAAGCCGCTACTGATATTGGCTGTAGTGAGTGTTACGGCTGTTTTGCTGTTTGGCTTTGCACAGTATTTCAATACCAATCAGGAGCAGGCGCTACAGCAACAACAGAACCTGCTCAATGCTGCCCGTCAGCGCTATCAGTCATCCGGTGCAGAAAAAGGCATGATTACCGAATATCTGCCCAGCTATCAGTTATTGATCAGTAAAGGCTTTGTGGGTGAAGAGCGCCGTATAGAGTGGGTGGAGCATTTGCGCGAGCAACACAAAAACCACAAGCTTTTTGGTATTAAATACAGTATTAGTCAACAAGAGAAATACTCGCCGCCATTTGCAGCAAGCTTGGGTGGCTTTGCGCTCAACCGCTCTATAATGAAGCTGGAGCTGGATATGCTGCATGAAGGCGACCTGCTGCAACTGACTGAATCGCTCAATACAACAAATACCGCCCCGTTTATTTTGCGTGATTGTGAAATTGCCAGACTTAATCCCGTCGGCCAGATTAGCAACCAATTGATTGCTAATCTGCATGCACAGTGTGAGCTGGATTGGCTTACACTGCGCGAACCAGCCTCTATTCAGGCAGTGGTGCCATGATAAAAATACTATTGAAATTATTTGCCTCTACCTTACCCGCAAAGAGCATGAGCTTTCCCTTCCCATCAAGGAGGAGGGTTAGGGTGGGAGTGCCGTGTTTACAACCCTTAACTGCTTACAAAATATTCGTAACCAGTTTAATAACTTTGTTTGTAAGCGTATTAACTATGCCTTTACAAGCTGCGCCGGATGGGGATTTTGGTCGGCTATTCAGCCGTTCAAATGAGCGTAAAAATCTGGATATTATGCGGCAGAATCAGAAATTAAAAGTCCTGACGCAGCAGGACTTGCAGCCAGACTCATCAACGGCGGAGCCACCGGAACTGCCGGAGCCAATTACGCTGCAAGGCTATGTAAAACGTAGCGATGGCTCAACAACCTTATGGATTAATAATAAGTCAGTGCAGGAAAATAGTGCGCTAGATGATGTTGAAATTGGCCAGTTAACCAGGCAAAAAGGCGCCGTTAAAAACGGCTCGGACAGTTTAAGCGTCAGGATTCCTGCAAGTGGTAAACATATTCGTTTAAAAGCAGGGCAGATGTACGAACCTGAAACCAACCAGATTAAAGAGCCTGATTTATTAGAAAAAGAAAAGCAGCTGCATTTGGAAGAGGTGGGGGTGATTAACGATGGTAAGATTGAATAGGATTTAGTCTTTGTGACTCATAAACCCCGTTCATTTTTTAAAAGTAGCTCACCTAAGTTTCACCAAAAAGGTGCAGTAGTGATATTAATGGCATTTATCATAGGTCTAGGTACGGCCGCTTATTTATTAAAAGCATTTAATGTCTCAAACTTGCAGGCTGAGCAAGATAAAAAAACTTATCAATCGCTTAAGGATGCTAAACACGCATTAATTGCGTGGTCAGTGAGCCATGAATATACTCCAGGCCAAATGCCTTGGCCTGATAGAAATGGTGATGGAAATTACGACGGTAGTAGTGATTGTGTTACTACACTATTTCAATACAGTTATCTTCTGGGACAGCTTCCAAGTGTACCAGACACAAGTCCTTGTCTGGATCATAACACTGGATTGAATGTTTATGCGGGTTTGAGTACGTACCCTAGTTTAGGGCAAGATTTTCGTGATGCACAAGGTAATCGGCTTTGGTATGCAGTATCAAGAAATTTAGTAAGAGATTATGCTGCATCTACAAACCCAATAATTAACCCGAATATTATTAACGCTCCAACTTATCCGTGGCTGCAAGTGCTGGATAGAAATGGAAATTTAGTTTCGGATCGTGTCGCGGCTGTGATTTTGGCACCAGGTGGCACACTTGATGGGCAAAACAGGGCAGGTGCAGCTAATGCCAGTCAATTTTTAGATAGTTTTCAAATAGGCGCGGCCATATTTAATAATCGAGGCTACGCAACCCCAGATGAGGATTTTATAATAGGCGATGATGGTCGCAATGTGTCTATTAACGACCCAACCTTCGTTCGGCCTTATAACTTTAATGATAAGCTAATCTACATCACAATTGATGAGTTGATGACTGCGCTTGAAAAACGTGCTGGAGAACAAGTCCGTAGTTCGTTAAAAACCTATCAAGATACAAATGGGTATTACCCTTATGCCTCGCAGTTAGGCACATCTCTAAACTTTGTTGGGGAAGGTAATTTGCAGAATGGATTTTTGCCTACTTTTCCTAGCTGTAGTTACACTGTAACTAGTGCAACTAACGTAGCGTTTAACTGTACACAGTCTATATTCGATGTGAATTTTACAGGTATCACGCAAGTTAGATTTTATCTGCCTAGTGGCTCATTTACTTCTTCGACAGGGAGCTGTACTAGACAGAGCAGTAATTCGCGGTGCTATTGTACGGGTGCTGGTTCTTGCTCAAGGGTTACCATGACATTCAGTTGTAACGAGACTAGCTGCAGTGCTGTGGGGACAGGGGCAACGGGTGATTTTCGCATTAGGGGTGGAAAACTTACTTTTAGTTCAGGAGGCTGTAATATTACAACCCCTCTTACAAAACTCGCAAACGGATGTCCAAATAGTAATAATAGAATGACATGCAACTCAGTGAATGGCTTGGTAACTTCTTACAATAATACCGATGTGGATTTGGGTGTAATTTTGCCATTATGGTTTAAAACTAACCTATGGCAGAATTACGTGTATTACCAAATGACACGTCCTGCCTCGGCAACGTTGAGTGTAGGCACTCGAAGTGCAGAAGCTATGGTGGTGACGGTGGGGCGACCTATTGATGCTACGCCCTTTGCGTTATCTAAAGGCGCTGCGCAAGTCCGGCCATCGTGTAATACACTAAATAACTACCTAGATAGTGTTGAAAATACTAATGGGGACACAGTCTATGATGCTACTTCAACACAACGTAACCCTAGTTATAACGATCAGACTTTTACGGTAGCACCATGAATAATTATTTAAGTAAGCAAAATGCTGGATTTACTCTTGTGGAAATGGCTATTGTTTTGGTCATTTTAGGGTTTGTATTGGGTGCGTTATTATTACCGTTGCAAGCGCAGCGAGAACTGGCATTTCAGGCGCAAACAGAAGCTACCTTGCAAAATGCAAAGCGTGCTCTGCTTGGATTCGCACAATCAAGAGGACGCCTACCTTGTCCTGCCACTATTGCTAGTAGCGGGATGGAGCTGCCTTTAGGCGGCGGAGCGTGTACACAAAGTGTAGGTTTTTTACCGGCGGCTACTTTGGGCATCCAGCCTATAGATGCTCAGGGATTTGCCTTGGATGGCTGGAATAGCCGGATTATGTATGCTGTTACGCAATATGAAAGCAGTGCCGTCATAGTAAACGGAGCGGCGTGTGGGGGTGATGTAGCGCCAGACTTTACAACTACAGGCAATATGTCGGCAGTTGGCTTAGTTTGCTTGGCACCAGACTTAAGAGTTTGCAATTCTTCCACAGGGATAACGGCAGTTACATGCTCAGCAGCACCAGAAGTAAATTACTCCGTTAATAATGCTGTTGCAGTTATTTACTCAACAGGCGCTACAGCTACACAGGCTGTAGGCGGTGCGGATGAAACTGCAAATTTAAATGATGCTGATGCAAATGGTGTTATTGATGATGGTGTATTTGTGAGTCATGAAGCTACTGCAGCGGGTGCCGCGAACGGTGAGTTTGATCACATCGTTACTTGGATTTCGCCTTATGTGCTCTATAACGCAATGATTGAAGCAGGCCAACTGCATTAAGATTTATGAACGACAACCAACTTCTCCGTTACAGCCGCCATATCCTTTTGCCGCAAGTTGGCTATGAGGGGCAGGATAAGCTCGTCAATAGCCATGCTTTGATAGTTGGCGCTGGCGGATTAGGCTCGCCAGCGGCTTTGTATCTAGCGGCGGGTGGTGTGGGTACGCTTACCATCTGCGATTTTGATGTGGTGGATTTAACTAATTTACAGCGCCAGATATTGCACACAATGTCATCTGTAGGCATTAACAAGGCGATTTCAGCGCAGGCAAGGTTGCAGGAAATTAATCCGGAAGTGCAGGTGAATACGGTTTGTGAGAAATCTACCGAGGCTGGTTTTGCAAGGCTGATTTCACAGGCAGATGTAGTGCTGGATTGCAGTGATAACTTTGCCACGCGCTACATCTTGAATAAGTTGTGTGTGGAATTAAAAAAACCGCTGGTATCAGGTGCGGCCATTGGCTTTGAGGGGCAAGTGACGGTTTACGATATGCGTTCAGACTATAGTCCGTGTTATCACTGCTTGTTCCCGGATAATGGAGAAGATACCGAGTTACGCTGTGCTACCAATGGCGTGTTTGCGCCGCTGGTAGGCATGATAGGCACTTGTCAGGCGGCAGAGACTTTAAAACTGCTGATGGATATTGGTGAGAGTCTGCAAGGGCGTTTGCTGCTGCTGGATGCGCTTGCTATGGAGTGGCGTACTATCAAGTTGGGTAAAGACCCAGCTTGTAGCGTCTGTGGAATTTAAGGTTCCTTCCCCCCGAGTGGGGGGAAGGAACCAGGGCTATTTACCGCCAACCAGTGATTTAACTGCGCCTACCAAGTCACCCGGCATCACCACGATTTTGCTGTTTTCAGAAGATGACATTTTCTGTAACGCAGTAATGTAACGGTCACCCAGTAAAAACATGGCGGAAGAGTTGTTTTCCTTCACGGCTTCGGTGATGAATTTAATTGATTCCGCTGAGGCTTTAGCCGCTACCATCTGTGCTTCTGCATCTTTACGCGCAGCTTCCAAGCGAGCTTCGGCATTTAGGATCAATGATTGTTTCGCACCTTCTGCTTCTGTTACCACAGCTACACGTTCACGCTCGGCAGCCGCTTGTCTTTCCATGGCTTCCTGCATGTTGTGGGATGGTTTGATGTCCTGAATTTCTACTGACTTTACCGTTAGGCCCCAATCCAGCGCTTCGTCAGCAATGGCAGCTTTAAGCTCGGCTTTAATGCGGTCGCGTGAAGTTAGCGCCTGATTCAGGTCCATGCCGCCGATAATTGAGCGTAGGCTGGTTTGCACCATATTGCGCATCGCTTCACGGAAGTTTTCAATGCCATACACAGCTCGGTCAATCTTGGTGACTTTAATAAAGGCAACCGCGTTGGCTAGAATTACCGCATTGTCGCGGGTGATGACTTCCTGTTCCGGCACATCAAGAATAATGTCTTTAGTGGTTACTTTATAGCTCACTTTGGTGAAAATCGGGTTGATCACATGCAAGCCTGGAGTAAGCACACCGGCAAATTTACCCAAGCGTTCAACTACCCATTCTTCGCCTTGCGGTACGATGCGTACACCTTTAACAATGGCGACAATTACTAAAAATATCAGTACAAAACTAAACTCGGTCATCTTGTTTCCTTAATTATCAATTAACTTTTGTAATTCTTAATGTATTGCCTTCTACCGCTACTACGGTTGCATTGCTGCCTACTTCAATTAGCTCATCTGAAATGGCTACCCACTCGCGGCTGCCCATCAAACCTTGTGCAAAGCGGATCGCACCATTTTGTGTTGCGCTGGTCGCTTCAACGACAACGCCAATACGACCGATTTCTTCACCCTGAGCCTGGCCAACGCGATAATGGACTTCTGTCTTTTTGTAATAGCGACGCCAGATAGCCAGCGAGCCTAAGGATAACACAGCAAAAACCGTGAACTGTATCGCTTTGGAAAGTTCAGGAAATAACCATGTGGCAATAGCTACACTTAACGCGGCTACGCCGAACCATAATACATAGAACGTTCCCGTTGCCATTTCGGTTGCTAGCAATATCAAGCCTAGCGCACCCCAAACCCACATTGCTTCTATCATGTTGTTCCTTTAAAAACGATATTAAAGAGTCAAATTCCAGGTGCTTAATTATTGCATGATATTTCTCATTTATTTATTAAAAATTTATAGAAAATACTACCCGAATGGGTAGTAAATCATAGTAAACTAGCAAAAATATTGTGGGAAAATAGTCCATGAAACCTGTGCTAAAGCTGACATTACCTAAAGATCATATGGAGCGCTTGCATTATATTAAGCGTATGTTTCCATCTGCCAAGGGCGCAGACCTGCCAAGCGGCTGGCAGGGCGGGCGCTTCAATGCGTTAAATAAGCTACACAGCATCAATGCTGTAGCCTATGCTAGAAACCGTGATTTTTTAAACGGGTCTGTTACACGGCTTTCGCCATATCTGCGGCATGGCTGTTTAACCTTAAATGAGACATTTGCAGTGATTAACAGCAAGTTCGGCTCAGCTGCCGAAAGTCTTTTGATGCAAGTCGCCAGAAGGGACTTCTGGCGCCAAGTGTGGTTTGCACAAGGCAATGCGATATATAGTGAGATGGAGCCACCTAAAGTTGCACTTGGCCATGCTCCGTTAACAGAAGTTGTTAAGCAGGGTAACACCGGCTTGCCCTGCATGGATGCTTTTATAGGCGATTTGCTGACTACAGGGTATGTGCATAACCATGCGCGCATGTGGATAGCCAGTTATATCGTACATCATCTTAAGATTGATTGGCGTGAAGCGGCTGATTGGTTTGAGGCACATTTGATCGATGGTGATATTGCGAGCAATCATTTGTCATGGCAATGGGTAGCTTCTACTTTCAGTTCCAAGCCTTATTATTTTAATAAAGATAACTTGGCACGTTTTACAGGTGAAAAACATTGTGCAAACTGCACAGCGAAATGCCCGTTTGATGCCAGTTATGAGGCGTTAAGCGCAAGTTTATTTAGTCAACCTGCTACAGCAGAAGCTAAAAAATATGCAGTAAAAACAATACCCATAAAGCCTGTCACCATCCACAGTGCTGTTGCTGTTTATGTGCATGATGAGATGCTATCTCCAGCCAATAGTTTATTTTCGCATCCTTTTACCAAGATTTTTGTGTTTGATCCGCAACTGTATGCCGATTGGTCACTTAACCGAATACAGTTTATGGCTGATTGCTTAAGTGAAATGATGAATGTGGAAGTATGGGTTGGCGATACCTATGAAGTACTGTTGCAAAGGGGCGTAGGGCAGGTAATTACGCAGGCGACACCTAACCTGAAAATCAAAGAGATATTGGCGCCGTTTATAACAAAATGGCAGCCGGTAGATAAGCTGGCAAATGTTGCTGTGAGTGAAAAACGGCTGCGGCGCTTTTCCCGCTATTGGGAAAAAGTGGGGCCGGTTCTGCTGGGCAGTGACAATGTCGATAGCAGGCAGGATCAGCTTACAGAGGCATAACAACTTCAGGCTCAGGCCAGATATGCCAAGTTTATGTATCTTGCTGTATGGACTGGTTAATTCATTTCAATACAATCTCCCTAATCACGGGAGTGGGGTGACTGTGATAAAATTCGCCTCATGAATACTCAAAATACAAGCACACCAATTCAAGAATTAGCCAAATCGTTTGACCCTAAAACCATTGAAAGTAAATGGTATGAATTCTGGGAGGGCAAAGGCTACTATGCCGCCGGTTTAGATCAATCCAAACAGGATAATTTCTGTATCCTGCTACCGCCGCCTAATGTGACAGGTACCCTGCACATGGGGCATGGCTTCAACCAAACCCTGATGGATGCCTTGACGCGCTATCACCGCATGCGCGGCGACAATACCTTATGGCAGCCGGGTACTGACCATGCGGGTATTGCCACGCAAATTGTGGTGGAGCGCCAACTGGATGCGCAAGGCGTGTCGCGCCATGACCTGGGTCGCGAGAAATTTCTGGAAAAAGTCTGGGAATGGAAGGAATACTCAGGCGGCACTATCACCAAACAGATGCGCCGTTTGGGCACCTCACCTGACTGGTCACGTGAGCGCTTCACCATGGATGAAGGCCTCAATAAAACCGTGACCGAGACTTTTGTGCGCCTGTATAACGAAGGCTTGATCTACCGCGGCAAACGTCTGGTGAACTGGGACGTGAAACTAGGCACAGCGGTATCTGACCTGGAGGTAGTGCAGGAAGAAGAAGATGGCTCCATGTGGCACATCAACTATCCATTAGCGGACGGTAGTGGTCATTTAACCGTAGCCACCACGCGACCTGAAACCATGCTGGGTGACGTGGCGGTAATGGTGCATCCTGAAGATGAGCGCTATAAACACTTGATCGGCCAAAGTGTGAAACTGCCGTTGTGCGACCGTGAAATTCCGATTATTGCCGATGATTACGTAGATAAAGAATTCGGTACCGGTGTGGTGAAAGTAACGCCTGCGCATGACTTTAATGACTATGCGGTAGGCCAGCGTCATAAATTGCCGATGATAGGCATATTGAATCTGCAAGGTTTTGTGAACGAAGCTGCACCTGAGCAGTATCAGGGTCTGGAGCGTTTTGCCGCACGTAAGCAAGTGGTGGCTGATCTTGAAGCACAGGGCTATCTGGTTAAAGTAGATAAACATAAACTCAAAGTGCCACGCGGCGACCGTACCGGCGTGGTGATTGAGCCTATGCTTACCGACCAATGGTTCGTAGCGATGAGCAAACCCGCAGCTGATGGTAAATCGATTACACAAAAAGCGCTTGATGTAGTGGCGAGCGGCGAGATCAAGTTTTACCCGGAAAACTGGGTGAATACCTACAACCAATGGCTCAATAACATTCAGGATTGGTGCATCTCGCGCCAGTTGTGGTGGGGCCATCAAATTCCGGCATGGTATGGCGACAACGGCAAAGTTTATGTTGCGCAAGATGCGGCCGGGGCGGAATCTCTGGCATCCAAGGATGGCTACACTGGCAGTCTGACCCGCGACAACGACGTGCTGGATACCTGGTATTCATCAGCGTTATGGCCATTCTCAACGCTGGATTGGACGGGCGACCCTGCAAAAGACGCGGCCAATGTGGCCTTGCAGCAATACCTGCCATCGAGCGTGCTAGTGACCGGTTTTGACATCATCTTCTTCTGGGTAGCGCGTATGGTCATGATGACCACGCACATCACCGGTAAAATTCCGTTCAAGCATGTGTATGTACATGGTTTGATTCGCGATGCCGAAGGCCAGAAAATGAGTAAATCCAAGGGCAACGTACTGGACCCGATTGATTTGATCGACGGCATTAACCTTGATGATTTAATCAAGAAACGCACCACCGGTTTAATGAATCCTAAACAGGCGGAGCAGATTGAAAAACGCACACGTAAAGAGTTTCCGGAAGGCATTGCTGCTTACGGGACGGATGCTTTAAGGTTTACCTTTGCGGCGCTGGCTTCACCGGGGCGTGACATCAAATTTGATTTGCAGCGTTGTGACGGTTACCGTAATTTCTGTAATAAATTGTGGAATGCGACCCGTTTTGTACTGATGAATACAGAAGGTCAGGATAATGGTCTGGAAGACTGCAAAACCAAACCGGAAGGCTATTTAAGTTTCAGTCAGGCTGACCGCTGGATAGTCAGCATCTTGCAGCGCACCGAGGCAGACGTGGAACGTGCTTTTGCTGACTACCGTTTTGACCTCGCGGCAAAATCGATCTATGAATTTGTGTGGGATGAGTACTGTGACTGGTATCTGGAGCTGGCCAAGGTACAGATTCAAACTGGCACAGATGCTGAAAAACGTGCGACTCGTCGTACCTTGTTAAGAGTGCTGGAAACAATTTTACGTCTGGCACATCCGATTATGCCATTCATTACCGAAGAAATCTGGCAGACCATCGGCCCAATGAGCGGGCGTACTGGCCCAAGCATTATGCTGGAAGCCTATCCTAAAGCGCAGCCGAATAAAATTGATGAAGCCTCGGAAGCTTGGGTGCTTCTGTTGAAACAGGCAGTGGACGCATGCCGTAGCCTGCGTGGCGAAATGGCAATTTCACCAGCGGCACGTGTGCCATTGATTGCTGCGGGTGACACTGAGAAATTAGCGAAATACGCGCCTTATCTGAAAGCGCTGGCCAAGCTGGAAGACGTCGCGATTGTGGCAGAGCTGCCCGAAGCAGACGCGCCGGTGATGCTGGTTGATGACTTTAAGCTGATGCTTAAAGTAGAAATCGACGTGGCGGCTGAAAAAGAGCGTTTGGGTAAAGAGATTGCGCGTCTTGAAACCGAAATCAGCAAGGCCAATGCAAAACTAAATAACGAAAGCTTTGTAGCGCGTGCACCGGCAGCAGTGGTGGAGCAGGAAAAAGGCCGGGTAGCTGAATTTGGTGCAAGTCTGGAAAAACTTCAGGCACAATTATCAAAACTGAAATAAGGTTGAGTTAGTACTAAACAAAAAGGTGCCAGTGGCACCTTTTTTTGTGTTGAATTGTTAAGCCTGGAATCAGCCTACACGTTTTTTGATGTAAAAAATGAACGATTTCTCATGTTCATCAAGCTGCAAGAGTTCGTGCCCGGTCTGCACACAAAATGCTTTAAAATCTTTTACCGAACCTGGGTCAGTGGCGGTTATTTTTAGTACCTGCTCTGGAGCCATGTCACTTAAACCCTTTTTACAGCGCAAAATAGGTAGTGGGCAGTTCAGGCCACTGGCGTCTACTTCTTTATCAAACTGCATTAACTTATCCTTAAATTACTATTTTATGAATTATTTAGATGGGCTGCCTTTAGTTACAAAAGGGTAGCCAGCTCGCGCCCAGGCTAAAACGCCTCCTGCCAGATTGTATATGTTTTTGTACCCTTTACTTGCAGCAAAGGCTGCGGCGTGCGCCGAGCGAACGCCACTATGGCAATAAAATACGATGTTTTCAGCTTTATTCAGGGCATCACACTGAAGTGGAAGCAAGGCTAATGGAATGTGAATGGCACCTTCAATGATTCCGCGCGCGACTTCGTCATCATTACGTACATCTACTAATAAAACTGGGCCAGATGCGACCATGGCGGCTAAATCGTTTGGTTGAATTTGATTATATGCGTTCATTAGAATGAGCCTTGATTGATTAAGGTGGATGATAGCAATTAAGTGCTTATAGCGCACTATTTGCAGTGTAAAAGAGCGGTTAAGTAAAAAGACTAAAAACCTTAATTATTTATAGGTGCTAGTTATAGGTCTGATGAACTGAGATTGCACCTCCGGCGCAAAACAAGGCGCTTATTGCTCTTGTCTAATTGTTAGCGTCGCTTTGCATAGACAAATAAAGTGCTTCCACCTTGTCGCGTGCCCATTGCGTTTTGCGTAAAAACTTCAAACTGGATTTGATGCTGGGGTCATTGCTAAAGCAGTTCACCGGTATCAGCTCAGCTAACCTGTTCCAGCCATAATGAGCAACAAGAGCAACTACTATTGCCTCCAGCGTAATGCCATGCAATGGGTTGTTTTGTTGTTTGGATATGATGATAGTCATGAATCATAGTTTAACGTTAAATTGCATGGCGTATCGTTAAAACTTTTCCTGCAATATGCTTGATATAGCAGTCTGCACTTTCAGGCTGTTATGGATATGGTCTTTGCAATCTAGCTTTTTATTTTAATTTCGTTGATATTGATTAATAAGGAATGACGGGAATAGAATAGCTGGTAGCTTATTTAAATGGTCAGTGAATTTTCTCGTAATCCTTTGGGGATGACTGTGAAAAAAATCTTAATGGCTCTCTTTTTTATCACTCTGGCATTTAATCCTTTATTTGCGGCAGAAGTCAGGCTTGCTAAAAATAATCGGGGTGAGGAAATTATAGAGATAAGTGGTGAAATTGAAGTGGGTGATTTAGATAAGGTCAAAAAAACCACAAAGGAGCTTATAGCCAAATGGCCAAACACAAACCCAAGCCCCCTTAGTTATCATTTAAACACTGTTGGTGGAAGCGTAAGCGAGGCAATAAAGATTGGAAGGTTTTTTCGAGAGATTTTAGCCAGTGTTAATTCTTTTGGAAAAATTATCATTGCACCAGGTAGCGAGGATGAACGGTTGTTTATCAATCCTGGCCAACCATGGAAAGGTTATCAGTATGTAGTGTTATCGCCCGAAAAAAAGTTAGGTCAAGAACATATTGTTGCTAACTACAGTGCCGGTGTACTTATATTTTATGGTGCGGTAAGAAGGGCACATCGGGATAACAGTGATCAAAGATTAGGTTTTTATAAACAAGTAACTATTCCTGTTATGGGCATACACAGGCCATATTACGCCATTAAAAACTTTTCAAAGTCATCCCCTTCAGAGTCAGAAAATACTTACAAAGCGCTTGAAAAAACAGTGCGTGAATATTTAACTGAGATGGGGGCCTCTCAGGAAATCATCGATAGGATGTTTAATAAGCCATCTGCTGAAATGGAAATGATTAAAGCTGAAGAATTTAGAACATTTTACAAACCTGAAGAACCATATCTTGAACAATGGTTAGTGGCTAAATGTGGTGCCACTGGAGCGGAAAATTTATTTAACAAGAATGATCTGGAAAGATACAAGAAAATTGAAAGTGAACGGACTCGTTTGAGTTTGACTGCTAAAGAATCAATTAATAAGCCTTTTGGACATACATTTTCGAGTAATACTTTTTCTGAAGAGGAAATTAACACGACAAGAAGTAACCTGTACAACTACACTGCAAAAGTTAATGCGTGCAGAGATGCTGCGATAACCCAGCATCAACAGGCATGGGCCTACAGTTCTCAGAAGTAAAATTTCTTTTAATCTTAAGAGCCTTGCATTAATTACACTTCTATTGCTTACTTGTAATGAATCGTTAGACCATACAAGTTGTGATGAACTGAAAGAACTAGGGGGTTGGAAAACGCGGTCGATGGTTGATCGATATGCCAAGTTTGCTACTGAACATCTGGCAAATGCAGCAAGTCGGATTAATGTTTCGGCTTCAGAAGATAACGTGATTAATTTGTCACGTTTTAGTCACGTTCACCAAATGAAAAAGGGCCTAACAAAAGTTAGACCCTTCTAAATACTGGTGGCCGGGGGCAGAATCGAACTGCCGACACGCGGATTTTCAATCCGCTGCTCTACCGACTGAGCTACCCGGCCCTTTTACAACTGTTTGCAACACTTCGGTGTGTGTTTGCAAGTCGCGCATTATAGCAAACTAAACTGGAAACTGACAAAAATATTTCTGTAATTTCTCAAATTTATTAAGTTAGTTAGTACAACCATGTAAAATTCGTAGTTATGAATTTCAATATCGCACAGCCAAATCAAGCACTTAAAGATGCTCTTGTTCACAAAATCAATCAGAAAACCAAGCCGTTGGGGGCGTTGGGTTTATTGGAGTCAGTTGCACTACAGATTGGCTTGATACAAAACACATTAATGCCTCAGTTAAGTAAGCCAACTTTGCTGGTATTTGCGGGTGACCATGGTGTTGTCGCGGCTGGTGTTAGTCCTTATCCGCAGGCCGTCACCGCGCAAATGGTGTTGAATTTTCTGCGAGGTGGTGCTGCAATCAATGTTTTCGCGCGTCAGAATAATATGCAGTTACGTATAGTGGATGCTGGCGTGAATCATGTTTTCGATGATCATACGGATTTAATTCACGCCAAGGTTGGTTTTGGCACCAGGAATTTCTTAGTAGAGCCAGCCATGACTTTGGCGCAATGTGAGCAGGCGCTGGCAACGGGGGCCGCGTTGGTTGAGAAAGAAATCAATGCAGGTAGTAATGTGTTGGGGTTTGGTGAAATGGGTATAGGTAATACTTCATCTGCCAGTTGTTTGATGAGCGTGCTGTGTAATTTGCCGATTGAGCAGTGCGTAGGTCGAGGTACCGGATTTGATGATGCCGGGCTGGCAAAAAAAACTACGACGCTTAAACAAGCTTTGGCAACACATCAATTAAAAAATGACGCTGCTATGCAGGCGCTGGCGACTGTTGGTGGTTTTGAAATTGCCATGATGGTAGGGGCGATGCTTGCTGCGGCGCAGAATAAAGCATTGTTACTGATAGATGGGTTTATTGCGACATCGGCATTATTGGTAGCTTCCCGCTTGCAGCCAAATATTTTGCAGTATTGTGTTTTTGCACATTGTTCCGGTGAAGCTGGGCATCGGCAATTATTGGCATATTTAGAGGCTAAACCTTTGTTGGACGCAGGTTTACGTCTGGGTGAGGGTACTGGCGCTGCGCTGGCTTATCCGCTGGTGCAGGCGGCGGTTAATTTCTTGAATGAGATGGCTTCGTTTGAGAGTGCCGGTGTGAGTGAGAAATCAGATATTGGTGCAGAATGCTAAGTTTCTTGTGTAAAGAGTGGCGCCGGTTTTTGCTGGCGGTTGGTTTTTTTACGCGTATTCCTGTGTCAGATTTACCAAACTTTCAAGAGCAAGAACTTAATCACTCAGCTAAATATTTTCCGTTGGTAGGCATTGTTGTCGGTTTGGTAGGGGCGGCAGTGTTTCTGCTTGCCATCAAAATTTTCTCCAGTCATATTGCAATACTGCTGAGTATGGCAGCTACTATCTACCTGACCGGCGCTTTTCATGAAGATGGTCTGGCAGATAGCGCTGATGGTTTGGGTGGTGGTTGGGATAGTGAGCGAATACTTACTATTATGCAGGATTCCCGGCTGGGTACATATGGCGCTATTGCGCTGTTTTTAATGTTGTTCAGCAAGTTTCAGCTTTTGAATGCTTTGCCGGCACAGTTTGTGGCATATGCCTTGATCATCGCCCATGCAGCCAGCAGGCTGTGCGCGGTTTATGTGATGGCAACGAGTAACTACGTTAAGGCAAGTGGCAAAGCAAAACCGTTAGCTAGCAAAGTACATATTCAGGATGTCTTTATGGCGACTGTATTTGGTTTATTGCCTATGGTTTTGCTGTTCTGTTATTTCTCAACCGCTGTGGTCGGAGTTGGTAGCGCGGCTACTTTTGTCTTATGCATGATGCTGCCAGTCAGTGTTGTATGGTTTTGGTGGCGTCAAAAAATCCAGCGCTGGATTGGTGGCTACACTGGTGACTGTCTGGGCGCCATGCAGCAGATGACGGAGCTGGCTTTCTACCTTGGTTTTGTTGCGTATTTCGGTTTGATAAGTAAATTCTGATTGTCATGAAACTGCATCTCATTCGCCACACTTCATTGAATATACCCTCAGGCATCTGTTATGGGCAAAGTGATGTGGACGTTTCTGATAATTTTCATACCGAACAGAATGCGCTGAAACAAAAGCTTGCTGGTATTGAGTTTGATGCTGTGTACGCCAGCCCATTACAGCGTTGTACCAAGCTGGCTAATGCGCTTGGTTTGGGTGAAGCGAAGCTGGACGAACGCTTGAAAGAGTTACATTTTGGCGATTGGGAAATGCAGGCTTGGGACGCGATTCCGCGCGTTGTGTTTGACACCTGGGCGAGTGATTATGCTAATTCGTCACCACCTAATGGCGAGAGTTTTTCACAGTTACATCAGCGCAGTGTAAGCTTTATTCAGGAAGTAAGTGAACACTCACTTGGTAAAAATATTGCAGTCATTACGCATGGGGGCGTGATTCGTGCGATGCTGGCAGAGGTACTTAATATGCCGTTAAAAGGTTTGTTCCGAATGGTGATCGATCATGCCAGCGTGACACAGATTTCATTTGATGATGAAGTACCGCGAATCCATTTTGTGAACCGCTGATTCCACGGCTAAGACTAAAATTACGGTGTTGGTTTAATTGGCCACACCTCTCAGCTAGCCATACCTAAAGTGTTTTAAGGGCGTAACCCAACTTCTCCCAGCCATCTTCGGCTGGCAAGCCAAAGCGTAACGCTGAAGCTTCGGGAAAATACCTTACCCAAATACCTTGTTTTGCTAATAGTTGCTGCAATAGTTTGGCATCGTTTGTCGGCACAAATTGAAACAGCGCTGTGCCAGCCTGAGGCGCTAAACCATTGTTACTGAGTAACGTTGCTAGACGCTGGCTGTCTGCTAATAATCTGGTGCGAGCGGTCTGTTGCCATGTACGGTCACTTAATGCCTGTTTGGCAATATATCGGCTTGCTCCACTAAGCGGCCAAGGGCCAAGTTCTTCTTGCACCAATGATAGTTGTTGCTTATGCGCAAGCAGGAAACCGACTCTGGCGCCTGCTAAACCAAAAAACTTACCTAACGAACGCAGTACAAACAAACCCTCTAAATGTGAATGCCGTGCGATGCTGTTTTCTGGCGTGGCATCCATAAAGGCTTCATCTACTACCAGCCAGCCGCCACGGTTCTGCAATTTTGTATGTAGATCGAGTAAATCGGAAGGCGAGAACCTTGCTGCGGTAGGATTATTTGGATTACACAGCAACACTACGTCAGCATTGCTAATTGCAGCCTTGTCATGCAGGTCTTGTAAAGTAATCACTTGATGGCCGCAGCGCTGCCATGCGTGTGCGTGTTCTTTATACATCAGGCTGAGCATCCCCACTTTGCAGGGTGGGCGTAGCATAGGCAAGATTTGTAATGCGGCCTGCGAGCCGGCAGTTGGCAAGGCAGATTGGCAGCCGAAATAGGCGCAGGCTGCCTCGGTCAGGCCATCATCATCAATCGGCAGGCGTTGCCAGATTCCAGCTGGAATTTCTGGAATCGGGTAGCCGTCAGGGTTGATGCCTGTAGATAAATCCAGCCAGTCTTCGAGCGGGATGTCATATTGCGTGGCCGCGAGTGCCAAATTGCCACCATGTTCAAGCAAAATATACGTTCCTTATTATCGTGCCAATCATAATCAAAACACACCATAAACCTATGCTGCGTTTTACCAGATTAATGGCGCTTAAGATGTGGTTTTGATTAGCGCTTTTACCAATGCCCAGTGTAGGGCGCTGTTTGTATTGACCATGATAACTTGCTGTCCCGCCAAGCTTTACCTGCATGGCACCGGCACCGGCTGCCATCACGGGGCCGGCATTAGGGCTATACCAAGTACGCGCCTGATTGCGCCAGCATTGCAGTGCGCTAATGGTATGTCCGCATAATGCATAGCTAAGCGCGGTTAAACGCGCTGGAATTAAATTCAGCAAGTCATCCAGCCTTGCCGCTGCCCAGCCAAAATACTGGTAGCGCGGGGTGCGGTAACCCCACATGGCATCCAGTGTGTTGGCTAACCTGAACATCACGGCACCGGTACCGCCAAATAGCAGAAACCAGAATATGGCACCAAAGATGGCATCGTTACCATTTTCCAGTACCGATTCAACGGCAGCAGTCGCGATTTCTGTTTCATTCAGTTGCGAGGTATCACGGCTTACGATCATGCTAACTGCATTTCTGGCTTCAGTAAGGTTACCGTGTGAGAGTGGCGTGTAAATATGCCTGGCGTGTAGAAACAGGCTGCTGGCACCAATGGAAAAATACAGCAATGTCACATCAACCAGCCAGCCTATTGTGCTGTGTGATACAAAATAGCTTAGTGTAACAATCGGCAATAACAATACCAGCCAGGCTACAAGTCCGATGATGTGAAGTCGAACTGGCAAACTGTTTTTGTTCAGCTTAAGTTCGAGATGGCTTGCCAGCCAGCCAAAGCCCACTAGCGGGTGCCAGCGTTTTGGCTCACCCAGCCAGGCATCCAGCAGTACTGCCGTAATCACTGCTGTTGCGGTGCTGTATAAGGCTAGGTTGCCGGTTATGAAAATGGGATAATGGTCGAATGACATTCAAATCACTTATGGTTCAAGGCACTACGTCGGATGCAGGGAAAAGTACCCTTGTTGCGGCGCTGTGTCGCATATTGTATCGCAGAGGTGTGCATGTTGCGCCGTTCAAGCCGCAAAATATGGCGTTAAATTCTGCCGTTACGGTAGATGGCGGTGAAATCGGGCGTGCACAGGCGGTGCAGGCTTTTGCCTGTGGGCTGGAGCCGCACACCGATATGAACCCAGTGTTGCTGAAGCCCAACACAGATACAGGTTGTCAGGTAATTATCCACGGCAAGGCGGTTGGTAATCTGGAAGCTACTGGCTACCATGCTTATAAACCAACTGCGATGCGTGCGGTACTGGATTCATGGCAGCGATTGCAGTCGCAGTATGAATGCGTTGTGGTTGAAGGTGCCGGCAGCCCAGCCGAAATCAACCTGCGTGACAATGATATTGCTAATATGGGCTTTGCCGAGTCGGTGGATTGCCCGGTGCTGTTGATTGCCGATATTGATAGAGGCGGTGTGTTTGCGCATATAGTCGGGACGCTGGCATTGCTATCTGAAAGTGAAAAATCACGTGTGGTTGGTTTTGTGATTAATCGATTTCGTGGAGATATTGCATTGCTGCAACCGGGGCTGGATTGGCTGGAGCAGGAAACTGGCAAGCCGGTACTAGGAGTGATTCCTTACCTGCATGGCATGCATATTGAAGCGGAAGATGCTGTGCCAAAAACTAGGGAAAATTCAAACCAAGTGTCTTGCGAAGGCGAGACGAGGCGGCAAGGAGCGAGTGAGGAAGGCAGTACAAATAGTACGGAGACGATTGAGCGACGCAGCCAACAAAGTATCGCTGATGCAAGGCGCTTGGTGGTAGTAGTGCCGGTATTGCCGCATATCTCCAACCACACTGATTTTGATGCGCTGCGCTTGCATCCGCAGGTGGATTTTCATTTCGTTAAAATGAATGAAGCAATCCCAGCAGCCGATTTAATCATATTGCCGGGCAGTAAAAATGTGCGTGGTGACCTTGCTTATTTGCGCGCGCATGGCTGGGAGCAGGTGTTGACTAAACACTTGCGTTACGACGGCAAGGTGCTGGGTATTTGCGGCGGTTTTCAGATGCTGGGGCGCTTGATTCATGACCCTTACGCCATAGAAGGAGAAGCTGGCTCAAGTAGCGGTTTTGGCTGGCTGGATATGGAAACCACTCTGGAACAATCCAAGCAGCTGAAACAAGTGACTGCTAGGCTGGCTTTTGCCGATGCACAAGTAACCGGCTATGAGATTCACATGGGCGTTAGTGTGGGGAATGCGCTACACAGTCCTGCACTATATATAGTTGATGGGCATGCCAGCCAGCCTGAAGGTGCAATATCTGTCGATAATCAGGTGGCGGGCACTTATCTGCACGGGCTGTTTGACCATGCTCAATCATGCGCGGCCTGGTTACAATGGGCTGGCTTGCAAGTGCAGGAGCCATTTGATTACGAGAAATTAAGAAGTGATGAACTGGATCGGTTGGCTGACTGTGTAGAGCAGCATCTGGATTGGGATAAACTCACCCGCTATATTTAGCAGGCTAGTATACTGGCCTAAACTACTTTAATCAGCTGCCCCATACATTCAACCGTTTGTCCGGCACGGATCTTTGCAGTTCGGCGTGTTTCTATAGCGCCATCGACTTGAACAATGCCGTCAGATACCATCAGCTTACCTTGCCCACCGCTATTGGCGATGCCCGCGAGTTTGAGCAGATTGCACAGTTCAATGAATTCGCCTTTTACTTCAAATGTGATGCTTTCCATATTTATCCTTTGAGTGTGAGTGGTAGTCCGGCGACAATAAAGCTGACTTTATCGGCCAGTTGTGCGATTGCCTGATTCAGCCTGCCTTGCTCATCCTGAAACTGGCGGTTGATCTCGCCCAGCGGCACAATGCCCATGCCCACTTCGTTACTTACAAGTAGAACTGTGCCTTGTAGCTTTGGTATAGCATCCAGCAGGGCTGCTCGTTCCACTTGCCAGCTTAAATTCTCTGGGCGGTCACAGTCA